>VFQQ010000141.1_pt1 | contig 187244 bp, 155 predicted proteins | sample 3512341 | NCBI WGS metagenome assembly VFQQ01 (sample SAMN10412373, study PRJNA504923) | tailings metagenome | isolation source: Relicate 2 Philex TSF1 revegetated site | place: Philippines: Tuba, Benguet | collected 2017-08-29 | reverse complement strand
TTTTCTTACAAACTTAAAAAAATACAACGCGCTCCACAACTTTTGGGTTTGATCCCAAATGATTACCCCCCTCACGGAAAACAAAAAAAGCCGCTTCCGCGGCTTGTGTGTGATCCCGTTTGGATTCGAACCAAAGACCTACTGCTTAGAAGGCAGTTGCTCTATCCAGCTGAGCTACGAGACCATTTCTGAAAAAAAAAGTATCAATTTTAAGGACGCCGATTTGAAAACCTCTGATCTTCAAATTGATCAATCTTCAAAACTGATACATTTTATCCGGTCGGGGTGGCAAGATTCGAACTTGCGACCTTCTGCTCCCAAAGCAGACGCGATGACCGGGCTACGCTACACCCCGAATACCTTTAAATTTGAGATGCGGAGAAAGCGGGATTCGAACCCGCGGTACCGTTTCCAGTACGACAGTTTAGCAAACTGTTGGTTTCAGCCACTCACCCATCTCTCCGTTTTCCCGAAAAGGTTTGCAAATATAGAGGATTCTTTTTTCTCTGACAAACCTTAACCAAAAAAAATCTGGTATTTATCTCTCAGAAAAAGCTCTTTCACTCCATAAAATACTGATTGTTAAATTTTTGTTTGTTGATATTTTTTTCTTTCCTAAAACCTCTCTTCAAAACTTCAGATAACCGCCTGGCCCTTCACCTGCGGGTTTTCTGTCCGATACCTCATCATTACCTCTCCTCCCGCTAAATCTCCTCTTCGAAAAGTATAATTTTTATTTTTCTAAAAAAGGGGTAAATTTGCAGAATTTTAAAAAGTATCGAGATACATTTCTCATTAGTTTAATATTATACGAATGGTACAGGATATATTCGAAAAAGTGGTAAGCAATCTGGGCCCGATCGGCTCTCATGCCTATTATTCCCATCATTATTACTCATTCCCAAAGCTTACCGGTGAACTGGGTCCGTACATGGAGTTTAAAGGCAAGCGGATGCTTAACTGGTCATTGAATAATTATCTTGGAATCGCCACACACCCTGAAGTAAGAGCCACGGATGCTGCGGCAGCGGCTGATTACGGCCTGGCCTATCCAATGGGTGCGCGTATGATGACCGGGAATACCGACCTTCATGAAGAATTTGAAAGACAACTGGCTGAATTCGTTGGACAGGAAGATGCCTTCCTTCTCAATTATGGCTACCAGGGTGTTATGTCAGCCATCGAAGCCATGGTTGACGCCAAGGATGTTATTGTTTACGATGCCGAAAGTCATGCCTGCCTTATCGACGGTGTCAGACTTCATCGCGCCAAAGGAGGTAAAACCTACACTTTCAAGCACAATGACATGGACAGCCTGGAGAAGAACCTTATCCGGGCCACAAAACTGGCGGAAGATCAGAACGGCGGGATACTCGTAATCACCGAAGGCGTATTCGGCATGTCCGGCGCTGTAGGCAAGCTGGACGAAATCGCTGCCCTCAAGAAAAAATACAATTTCAGACTTCTGGTAGACGACGCCCACGGCTTCGGCACAATGGGCGAAACCGGCTCGGGTGTTCCTGAGCTTTTCGGTGTACAGGACGCCGTAGACCTTCACTTCTCTACCTTTGCCAAATCAATGGCGATGATCGGTGCGTTTATCGCTGCCAAAAAAGACATCATTATGTATCTCAAATACAACATGAGGTCGCAAACTTACGCCAAAGCCCTGCCCATGCCTTTTGTAGTGGGTGGCATGAAACGTCTCGAAATCATTAAGAAAGAACCCCGGCTTCGTGAAGACCTCTGGAAAATCGTGAATGCTCTTCAGAACGGATTCAGGGAAAGAGGCTTTGAAATCGGGGTAACGGAATCACCGGTAACGCCTGTTTTCCTCCACGGAGACTACGACCTGCCCACCGTAACGAACCTTATTCGCGACATGCGTGAAAACATGGGTGTTTTCTGCTCGATTATTGTTTATCCTGTCGTTCCGAAAGGTGTTATACTGCTGAGAATTATTCCTACCGCAGCCCACACCCTGGAAGATGTAGAGTATACGCTTGAGTGTTTCGGAAAAGTGAACGAAAAGCTGAAAAGCGGCGCTTACAAACCCGCCTGACAAGCCCTTGTTATAAAGCTGTTTAAAGCCGTCCGGATTTACCCCGGACGGCTTTTCAATTATATACGTTCTGCTTAAGGAACCGCTTAATCAATATTCTTACAATTTTTAAAGATATTTTAAAAATAATTCAATTATTTATTTATATTGCGGACAGTAAATCTAATTTTAAACTTAAAAACCCTTATAATTCCATGGACAAGTACGCAGAACTAAATGACCTGGTAACATCACTTAAAGATGATTTCGAGAAGTTTTATGATAAAAAAAATAAAGCTGCCGGCACTCGTGTCAGAAAAGGGTTGCAGGATATAGCTGCATGGGCCAAAACCGCCAGGATTGAGATTCAATCGATCAAAAACCAGGGTTAATACGCTACGCTACTTATCTTTCCTCAGAAATTAAAAATGCCCTGATCGTCAGGGCATTTTTACTATCAGTAGTTTTCTTCGTTCAACAAGGTTCCTATACCCCGGATCGTCACTTTTTTCGTCTCCTTATTGTATATCTCTGTAGAAATCTCCGCAATATGCCTGGCCTCATTTACTGACACCACTTTGAAATATACTTCATACTCCGTATCTACGTACATAGGTCTCAGATACTCTGTTACCTGCTTCATGTAAATAGACCCCGGCCCGCCGGGCTTACCCATTCCCAGAAATTTTGTAAACACACTGCTGCTGAGATGCCCGTGAATGATCGGCCGCTGAAACTTAGTCGTTGCGGCATATTCAGCATCCAGGTGTATAGGATTGTGATCGCCGGTAAGGTTGGCAAAAGTAATGACATCCTCCTGCGTAAAACTGAAAGTGTGACGGTATTCTGCGCCAACAGGAATTTTTTCGCTCATATTCATCTAAGGGTTATGTTGTTGCTGTATGGTGACTGCTCATCCGCTGGTATGGTCACTTACAATCAGCCATTTTCCGTTTATTTTCTTAAAAACCAGGGTGAAATAACCCTCCAGATCACCGAGAGCAGGACGTGTAAGATGGAACTTCCCCAATACCCAGGCAGATTCTGACGATAAAAAATCGATTTCCCGGATATCAAAGACCAGTTTTCCCATCGCCGCTGTATCAGGGTAAGACTTAAAATACCGTTGCTTGGTTGCCTCCCAGCCTTTCACTACGCCGTTTTTACCAATAAACTTCAACTCTTCTGACTTATGGTAATCCTCCATAAAGGCCGGTATATCTCCTTTGTTCCAGTTCTCTACCTGCCGGTTAAGAACTTCCATGATCTCCGCAGGCTGGGGCTTACTTTGTGAAAAACTTAAAAAACATGCGCTTACAAAGTAAAATATTAGAATAAGTTTCCGCATTTTTACAAAAATTTTTTAGTAAAGTTATTCAATTATCGTGAGTACATCAAGGATTTTGTTCATCATTAACCCCAATTCCGGAGGCCGGCAGAAAAATAGAAACCTGGAAGAAAACATAAGGGGAAATATCCGTGAAAAAACGCCTGTTTTTGAATATACCCAAGGAAAATACCACGCTGCAGAACTGACTGAACAATATCTGAAAGAGGGAATCAGGCATTTTGTGGCGGTCGGCGGTGACGGAACAGTCAATGAAATAGCCTCTAAACTTATCAACACCGGCGCCCTCCTTTCCATTATTCCGCTGGGCTCCGGCAACGGGCTGGCCCGGCACCTGGGCATTCCTTTCGGTCTTGACGAAAGCCTCCGAATCGCTCTCTCCGACAGTGAAAGAACTATCGACGCCGGGCTGATCAATAATATTCCTTTTTTTTGTACCGCAGGTACAGGCTTCGATGCACATTGTGCCAGGTTGTTTAACGAAGGCCGTCACGGACGCGGACTGATAAATTATATCCGCGTTATTCTCAGCAACTTTATGAGATATCCGACACAAAACTGTACTTTTGATGACACTCAGGAACATTATTTCAGTATTACTTTCGGCAACACCGACCAGTTTGGCAACAATGCCTATATTACTCCGGGAGCCATGGTTGACGACGGGCTGCTCGACTGCACGGTAATCCACAGGCATCCACGTATATACGGACCTTCTCTGGCCTGGAGGCTCATGAACAAAAGCATCGCAAAGTCGCCTTATACATTTCATTCACGCAACAAGGCCTTTAACCTGAAAGCCACAGACCCTTTTCTCATTCACTTTGATGGTGAGTCAAGGCAACTTAAAGAAAATGAAATCAGAGTAAGCATAATAGAGAAGGCCCTGAGGGTTTCAGCAGAACATTATTAAAAGATATACTAATATGAAAAACAATAAAGGGGGCATCGTTTATTCAACAGACCCCTCATTCAGACCGGAAACCGATGATGAAGAGCCGGATACATTGCCAAACGAAAAGCAGCAGCTGAAAATATGGCTTGACCGCAAAGGAGGCAACAAGGTAGTGAGCCGCGTAGAAGGCTTTATCGGCAGAGATGCCGATCTGCAGCAGCTGAAAAAACAGCTACAGAATTTATGTGGCAGCGGTGGCAGTACGAAAGACGGAGAAATACTGATTCAGGGCGACCACCGGGATAAAATTCTTGGCTTTGTAACCAAAGCAGGCTACAAAGCCAAAAAAGCAGGGGGGTGAACTTACTTCACCCCTCCCATCAGTTTCTTAAGCGGTTTTGAGAAGAGTAATATAGGAATAGCCACAGCAATACAAAACCATACGATGCTCATAAACATTTCGGGCATCTGTCCCACATTTTCCTCATCGAAGTTCCCGGCAAAAAGACCGGCGATCAGGTTCCCGAGAGAAGTAGCCACGAACCATACCCCCATAAGCTGGCTAAGGAATTGTTTAGGCGCCAGCTTCGTAAAAGAGCTCAGTCCGACCGGGCTCAGACACACCTCCCCTAACGTATGAAAAAGATAGGTGAAAGTCAGAAATGCTGCAGAAGCCTTTACACCCGTAAGCGCAACTCTCGCCCCGCCGGCCATGATCAGATACCCCACGGCCACCAGGATCAGGGCTACAGCAAACTTAACTGATGGAGCAATTTCTATCTTTCTTTTTTCCAGAAAAACCCAGAACGCGCCCACAACCGGAGCAAATATCAGGATAAATATAGAGTTGAAGTTCTGAAACCAGCTTGAGGGCATTCCAAAGGGCAGCTCGGAATAACGTTCAGCAAAAATCTGAAAAGTGGAGCCCTGTTGTTCAAATCCTGCCCAGAAAAGCGTGGCACCGAGAAAAAGAACAACGAGCAACCAAACCTTCTTGCGTTCCTCTGCAGTGATGCCGCTGGCAAAAAGGATATTGGCAAAATACACGATCACCACCATGGCGATGATAATACCCATAGAAGTCGCAGTGCTTTGTTTATCGGCAAAATTCAGTGTTCCGTTATAGAAAAGGAAAATAATCGCAGCGCCAAATATTCCCATGAATATCTTCGACAGCAACGGGTTGCCGGTACTCACTTCCTGCGTTTCTTCCCGGCCTTTGGGTGCTATACCCAGCTGACCGAGATAAGCTTCCCCGTAAATTTTGTAAACCACCAACCCCAGAAACATGGCCACTGCAGCTGCAGCAAAGCCATAATGCCATCCGACTTTCTGGCCCAGATAACCTACTATGGTAATTCCAAGGAAGGAGCCGGTATTGATACCGACATAAAAAATGGAGAAGGCCGCATCGCGGCGGGCGCCCCCCTCTGGATACAATTCACTAACGATAGAGCTGATATTGGGCTTAAGTAAGCCTGTACCAAGGGCTACCGTGCCCAGTCCGAGAAAGAAAATAAGCTCGCTGCCGGGTATGGCCAGGATAATATGTCCAAGCATAATGACAATTCCACCGATCCAGATGGCTTTCCGCTGCCCGATAACTTTGTCTGCCAGATAGCCGCCCGGCAGCGCCAGCAGGTAAGCAGAAGCGGTATAAAGACCATACACTGCTCCCCCTTCACCTTCAGAGAAACCCAAACCTCCACTTCCTTTATCAATGAGAAACATCAGCAGAATAGCACGCATACCATAATAACTGAACCTTTCCCACATTTCCGTAAAGAAGAGCACGAAGAGGCCTGCGGGGTGGCCAAAGATAGTTTTTTGTTTCATCAGATGTTCAGGGTAATTGTTTGTTAGATTACTGTTTAATGAACAAAATAATCAGCTTTCTGTCAGAATAACAAATTATTGACTTCCAAAGCCCCCGGTCAGAAAAGTATTTGACAGGTGTAATACCCCCTTTTCAGATATTTTACCTAAATTCACCTTCCCTTAGAAGAACTTCCTCTTTTAAAACCGACGAAAAAATAAACGACTATTAATCAATAACTTAAACGATTCATACCCCTCCGGCAAAAAATACCTAATTTTTTAGTTTGAAAACTAAAAAATTAGTTTTACCTTTGTTGAAGCAGAGAGGATTGTGGTAAATTAAATGCATTATGAGAGAACTGACTAAAGCTGAAGAAGAGATAATGCAGGTTTTATGGGACCTGCAATCGGGATTTGTAAAAGATGTCATTGAGAAGCTTCCTGAGCCCAAGCCTGCCTACAATACCGTTTCAACGATCATCAGGATCCTGGAGCAAAAAGGTTTCGTGGACCATCATTCTTATGGAAAGACCTATGAGTATTTTCCGAAGGTCAGTAAAGAAGAATACAGGAAGTTTGTCACTGAAAAACTCATGAGCGGTTATTTTGAGAATTCCGTTGGCGACCTGGTCTCTTTTTTTGTAAAACAGCAGCAGATCGACCTGAATGAGGCGGACGAAATTCTCCGGATGATTGAAGAGATGAAAAACAAACAATAGGCGTTTCAGGACTTCTAACCTTTTAAAATTTTATGAACTGGATCAATTACCTGATACAATCGAACCTGTTCCTGGCCGTTTTTTATGGTTTTTACTGGCTGGTATTACGCAGGGAAACCTTCAACACCAATAACAGGATATACCTGGTGGGGTCTGCCCTGCTCTCTTTTGCCATTCCTTTTCTTAACTCAGAACTGGTAAGGTCATGGCTGATCACAAAAGAAACCAGCGAGATCATTTACTCTTATGAACTGAGCGACATCATCATACAGAATCAGCAGACCGAACACGGCCCTGATCTTCTGAAGATCATCAGTGTGATCTATGGGATCGGCGCATTGCTTTTCCTTATGCGGTTCGCAGTGAGGGTGTTTCGCCTCAGCCATCTGCTCCGGTCTGATAATCCGGCCATCAGGGCATTCTCCTTCTTTAACCGCATTTTTGTAGACGAAGAGCTTCAAGAAAATGATACCATTTTCGAGCATGAATTGGTGCATGCCAGGCAGGCGCATTCTTTTGATGTTATGTTTTTTGAATTCCTCAGTATTATATGCTGGTTCAACCCCTTCATTTATTTTTATAAAGTATCCGTCAAAAACATACATGAATTTATAGCCGATGAGGTAGCCAGCAGTCATCTTCCTTCCAAAGCAGACTATGCCCTGCTGCTTTTTTCCCAGCAGTTCCAGGCACAGCCCGGAAGCCTTATCAATACTTTTTTTGACAAACCTACACTTAAACTCAGAATTCAGATGTTAAAGAAAAAACGTTCAGCTAAAGTAGCCTTACTCAAATACGGCCTTATAGTGCCTTTATTTACGGGTATGTTGATCCTGACCTCTGCCACCATTGCCAGTGATGCCAACCTCTCCGAAATCTCTTTACTGCTTCAGAATGAAGGAGAATCCCGGGTAGTAAGAGGTAAAGTATCTGATGCCGTAACCGGACAATCACTACCTGGAGCCAATATTGTTGTAAAAAATGGCAACAAAGGTACTTCCACAGACGTCAATGGCAAATTCGCCATAGATTTGAACGACAAAGAAAATACACTGGTAGTCTCTTTCGTCGGATATGGCACCGTTGAAGTTTCTACCGAGTCTGTCAGCTATCTGGAAATTTCATTGCGTAGTGAAGGCATTCAACTCCCGCAGACCGTGGTGGTAGGAAAACCTGCAGAAGCCTCATCTGAGGAGGTATTTTCGGCCGTCGAGGTTAACCCTGAATTTCCAGGCGGTTCCGGTGAAATGTTTCGCTATATAGGAGATAACATTAAATACCCTGCACCTGCCCGGAGAGCCAGTGTCAGCGGAAAAGTATTCCTTAAATTCATTGTAGAAAAAGACGGCTCAGTGGGTGGTATCCAGGTGTTGAAAGGAATAGGTTTCGGTTGCGACGAGGAAGCCGTGAGGGTAGTTGCCTCCATGCCGAAATGGAAGCCCGGCGTTCAGAACGGCAAGCCTGTACGGGTACATTACAATATACCCATCCAATTTGAGATTGAGGGCCAAGGGGAAAAAAAGAATACCGGTTTACTGCTTAAGCCCTCTACAGAAACTTTTCAGGAGCCGGCAAGAACTGCCCAGGGAGCAAACGAAGAATACTATACTAAACCCGATCCTGCCGGGCAGCCCAAAAACGCAACTACTGTGCATGGTACACTGAAATCCGTCACCATCAGGAGTAAAGAAGATGAGAAACCCGTCACTTTTAAAGCTGAAGGGCCCGCCAATGTAGTGATAGTGGGATACGGACGCCAGGGACAGCCGGACATCAGCAAAGACGTGATGGTGATTTTAGATGGCAAAGAAGTGCCTTATTCAAAACTTAAAGAGATAGAACCTAATGATATTGAAAGCATTTCGGTACTGAAAGACCAGAAAGCTGTTGAAAAATTTGGAGAAAAAGCTGTTAAAGGGGTAATTGAAATCCGCCTGAAATAAGATTGATAATTTATTTTCGTTTAACATGTAAAGCCCTTACACATTGAAAGGGTTTTCATCGTTAAACGCCCCCACACACATTATCATTTACCGAACCTGAAAAAGTTGACCAACTATGAACTGGGGCACCTATTTTCTTCAAGCCAATCTGTTTCTCGCCGTTTTTTACGGCCTGTACTGGCTGATACTCCGGAAAGAAACATTCAGCGTAAGCAACAGAGCCTACCTGATCTGCTCTGCGCTGCTGTCACTGTTCCTTCCGGCCTGCGATTCGGAAGTCGTACAATCGTGGCTGATCACGCAGAGAGCACACGTTGTGATGCACTCTTATCATCTGCCTGTTGTCATCATTGGTACAAAAACTGCCGGTGAGGTACAATCCTCTATGGAAACCGCCAGAATACTTTTTCTGATTTACGGCTGTGGCGTTATCCTCTTTTTCCTTCGGTTTGCCGTTAGTCTGATCCGAACCACTCTCCTGCTACGGAGTGGCAAACCGACGGATACGGCCTTCGCTTTTTTTAACAGGGTTATCGTAGACAGAAAACTCGCCTCAAGAGATGTTATCCTGGAACATGAGTTTGTACATGCCCGTCAGCTACACTCCCTTGATGTCATTTTCTTTGAACTCATGGGCATATTTTTCTGGTTTAACCCCGTCATTTACCTCTACAAAACAGCCATTAAGGATGTTCACGAGTTTATTGCCGACGAAATAGCCAGCGGACAAATGCCATCCAAAGCCGACTATGCCCTGTTGTTGCTTTCAAGGCAGTTTAAAGTCAGCAGCATCCCGCTTATCAGTCCGTTTTTCCGGCGTTCGACACTCAGGCTGAGGATACAGATGCTGAAGCGGGAAAGATCTGCACGGTCTTCCTTTCTTAAGTATGCGTTGATTTTCCCTTTGTCTGTTGCCATGCTTGTCATTGTTTCTGCAAGCCTTCTGAAAGGGCCGGTAATACTCCCTTCAGAGGATCCCCTTGTCTCAAAAACGGGCGATCCCACTATTCCGGCTGAATTTACCCGGGGGGGCATGAGCGGACTTTACAGGTTTATTGCCGGTCAAATGAAGTATCCCGAAGCTGCCGCCCGCGAGGCTGTGGAAGGGATGGTCATTGTAGGTTTCACGATAAAAACAGACGGAAGCATTTCCGGCGCGACGATCCTTAAAAGCATAGGCTATGGCTGTGATGAAGAGGCACTCAGGGTAGTACAGGCAATGCCCGCCTGGAAAGCCGCGTCAACAAACGGTAAAGCCGTGGATTCACGGTATCAGTTGCCGGTATTTTTCCGGATCAAAGAACAAAAGAACATGGAACAACTGGTGAAACTGGCACGGGTGAGCAAACCAGACCCCACTCATGAACTTGAGATCAGAAGATCAAAAAACTGGACACTGGTGTCTATCTTCGCACAAACCCGGTGAGGGTGAGTGAGTGAATGAATGATAGAATGAGTGAATTAGTGAATTAATGAATGAATGAATGAGGGAGTGATTTGTGGCATTTAATTTTGAATTGTCCTTGTTGTTATAAAACCCAAAAACAAAAAACCGGTGCCTTTACAGGTTACCGGTTTTTCATTGATAGAGATCCCCTTTTGTCGGGGTGGTATTATTTCTTCGCGGCTATCCGGTACAGCCTTCCCTGATCAGTAATCGCATACAGCGCTCCGTCTTTGCCCTGAGTAACGTCGCGGAAACGCTGGAATTCGTCGGCCAGCAGACGCTCTTCTCCAACCACCTTATTATTTTCAATAACGAGGCGGGCAATGTGCATTCCGCTGAGACAGCCTACAAAAAGGTTGTTCTTCCATTCAGGGATGGCATTGCCACTGTAAAAGGTCATTCCGCTCGGAGATACGGAGGGGTCCCAGTAGTAAACCGGCTGCTCCATCCCTTCCTTTTGCTGAAGCGACTCCCCTACTTTTTTCCCGCTGTACTCAATTCCGTAGGTGATCACCGGCCAGCCATAGTTTTTACCTGCCTGTACGTGGTTTACCTCATCTCCGCCCCTGGGACCGAACTCGTTAGAAAACAGCTCTCCGTTTGCAGGGTTAAAAGCAAGCCCCTGCACATTACGATGTCCGTAAGAATACAACTCCGGCCTCGCTCCGGCCTGACCTTCAAACGGATTGCCCTTAACGGGTTTTCCGTCAGTGGTAATTCTGATGATTTTCCCGAGACCTGAATCCAGATGTTGCGCCTGAGGCCGTGTAACAAGGTCCGAACGCTCACCCGTACTGACGAAAAGGTTACCATTCTTATCGAAAACAATACGTCCTCCGTAGTGCAGGTTGCCTTTGTGCGAAGGCGTTGCGCGGTAAATGACCTTCGCTTCTTCAATTTTACTTTCATCTGCCGACAGCTTCCCTTTGGCTACAGACGTAACCGTCCCCCCCTCAAAATCTTCTGAGAAGGTCCAGTAAACCATACGGTTTTTCTGAAAATCAGGATCGATGGTAATACCAAGCAGGCCACCCTGCCCATTGGAATTAACCGCAGGAAGACCGGTAATAGGTTTACTCAGTTCGCCGTTTGTTTTAACAATCCGTAAACTTCCTGCCGCTTTCTCAGTAAGGATCAGTCTTCCGTCCGGCAGGCTTTTGATTCCCCACGGGAACGATAAACCCTCCGTAAGTATTTTAGCCTCATACGGTGTTTTGGTCTTCACGGCTTTCGCACGGGTCTGCCCGGCAAAAGCAGCCTTATATTCCGGTGAATTAGGCGCTTTGGTTTCTACAGAGCCGGAGGTTTTGGTGGTCTGCCCGCACGAAACATAGGTAACCGAAGCCAGCGCAAGTGACAATAAGGTTGTTTTAGTCATTTCAAATTTGTTTTTTTAATCAGTGTTTGTTGCTTACAGCATTAGCGCTCAAAAATCGGAAATATTTTAAACTTTGTCACTATTTCCCGGGAATGCGACGGTCATTTTTTAGCAGTCAGCCTTCAAAAGTTTGCATTGACTGGAAATCTATTCTCAAATGCGACTTAAAACGTAAAATACCTTTTGATACCAATCTTTTTCATTTTTGAAGAATGACATATTAAGAGTATCTGATACTTTTATTTTACGGGCAATCGTTTTTTTAGCAGAGTTACTTATCATTTTTAAGTATTTCCTATTAAAATCGCTCTTGGGTTCTTCAAAAAATACTTTCAATAAGCGTTTCTTCCAATATTTCTTCATTGCTATTTAGTTTTACTAACTGATTATCTAAAATCTCATAAATAACCGGGGATTTACCGTAGAAAATTATTTCCTCAGGGATACTCTGTTTAGAATTCTTATTGCCAAATTTATCCTCCAGATGCCTGTTTTGATAAATATCAACAACCTTTGGCTTTGAATTGAGTAAATAATAGGTACTTTCTAGACTATAAACATTAATTTTTGGTATTACAGCAACTAATTCTCTTTCTGTAGAGTCTAGAAAATAGTAAACGATAACGGCCCCATCCAGGTTGATGCCGGGCAGTTGCCCCTGCAAGTGATAAGGATAATCAGCGGTCTGCAGCCCGCAGATGGCTGTGCTATCGGCCGTATAACTACCTGTGGCCCGTATTTTAGGCTGTTTCAGACGGCCGGCCACATCAAAGTCCATCCGGCTGAGTTCTGCCGGAGTGGCGTTGAGCCCGTGACTGACTTTCAGCAGGGACCGGTATTGTCGTAATCATTCATGGCCATTGACTCGGCAGTAAAACTTTTTTAATTTATCTTTGCTTAGAATAAGCAGGTGAAGGTCCTTTATAGTTCATAAAGCAAAATAACTTTTAAATAACTTTAGATAAGTTCACTATTAAGTCGAAAATAAAATGATAAAAAAACTCTCTTTTCTAACCGTTATCTTTTTGGTAGTAAGTAGCTTGAGTTCTAAAGCTCAAACAAGTTCATCCAGGCTTTTCAAACACATCGTTATTGTAACATTTACCGAAACTGCTCCTCAAAATGAAATAGATGAAGTTGATCAATCATTCAAGGGGTTAGCCAAACTAAAAGTAGTTAAAGCATATGAATGGGGAATTGCTCCTGTTACCGATCTCAACAAAGAAAAAAAACATACCTATGCTTTTACCTTTGCATCGTTGGATGATTTAGACAAATATGCCCAATCTCCTGAGCATCAGCAACACATCAAAGTAGGAGTTTCAATTACCAAAAAGGTTGAGGCTGTGCAATATTTTGTAGAGAAATAATTCCACAACAGCATTCTTATAAACCTAAACTTATGACAATGCTACTTTTAAACCAGTCTTTAGTCTACCAAAACGAAATAGTTATCTCTTCACTCCATACTTTCTCGGCAAATTATCGGTTTTGAGAGACTTGAGATGTATAGTATTTTGATCTACTTTATTTTTTCGATATTCTAATATAAATGTTAAGGTGAGTTTGAATAGATAAAACAAGAAAGCAAACTTTACGACCATAGTTCAAATATAAAGTTATAGTGTCCCATTGGTTCGGTGCAAACTATATTAATCATGGATAAAAAAGGGTTCAAAAAAATAGAATCCCAATTACAAGTCCACTAATTGTAACAATCAATTTCAATATAAGTATCTAGACCCGGGAACCTGGATATATAGACAAAGCTACCTCTTTAAGGTAAACGACTTTTTCGAATTCTGCTTTGATTGTCAAATTCTTTTATCGCGTTATAGTTGAGTGTCCACTACCTTCTTTTGATTCTAGTCAATTTTATATACCCTTCATGAAAACCTCCGGCCCATTTTTAGTTTGGACATGGAGCTTGTTGCCATAAATCTATTCCATTACTAATGTCCTGAAAATTGTTTCTGGTTGAGCCTGAAGCCGAAGAACGCTATAAATTGTACGGACATTCAATCCTTATACTACTGCAGGATGCCATAAACCTATTATTGTTACCGGCGAATCCAAAAGAAAACACTTCATTTTATTAAACGGTAATCCCTGAAAACAGAAGTCCCCGGTGCAGGTAGCGCCGGGGACTTCTGACGTACGGTTTAAACCACACGTTCTATCCTTTATAGAATATCCACTTGGTCATTTCTTTCCAGGTAACTTTCTTACCATACATCAAAATACCCACCCTGTAAATTCTGGCGGCTACCCAGGTAGTAAAAATGAATCCGCCAATCAGCAGCACGATTGACAGGATAATCTGCCAGGCAGGCACTCCAAAAGGAATGCGCACCATCATGATGATCGGTGAGGTAAACGGAATCATGGAAGTCCAGAAACCCAGGCTGCCGTTAGGATCCTTCACCACCAGCTGTGCAATAATAAACGAAGCAATGATGGGGATCGTGATCGGCAGCATAAACTGCTGCGTATCGGTATCACTGTCTACCGCAGATCCTACCGCTCCAAACAAGGCGCTGTAAAGCAGGTACCCTCCCAGGAAATAAAACAGGAACGCCACAATGATGGTAGCTACAGGCAGGGTACTTACAGCCTTCACCACTCCGGTTACCATGTCGGCAGCCTTGCCGTTCTGCATTTGCTCCTCAGCCATCTTACGGGCCTCAGGTGGAATTCCCTGCATCGTAGTCTGGGCCATAGGAGTCGCCGGGGTCATGCCTGCAGGCGCTGATCCGGCCAGACCCAGCACCACTTTCTGTCCGCCGACATAAATGGCAATGGTAAGGGAGATCCAGATCACAAACTGGGTAAGTCCCACCAGGGCCACGCCGATGATCTTGCCGATCATCAACTGAAAGGGCTTGACAGAAGAGATGATCACTTCTACGATACGGCTGGTTTTTTCTTCCATGATCCCTCTCATCACCTGTGCACCATAGATAAAGACCGAAATATAGATCATAAAGGCGCAGATGAACCCGATCACAGTAGCCGCCGCCGCACTGCTGCGCTTTTCGCCGCCGTCTTTCAGGTTGATCGTCTCCGATTTTACATTGATCTTGGCGCTTTCAAGTACACTTTTGGTGATCCCGGCCTCTGTCAGCCTGATGGTTTCGATCTCTGATTCGATCGAATTCTCTATTCTCATCTGCAGATCCAGAGAAACACCTCTTTCGGCGAAAATCTGTACCCCTGACGGGTTTTCAAAGATATCTCCCGGAATATAAACGAGGGCATCATTACCACTGCGCTTAAACTGGGACTTGATATCGTTGAGATCGCCTTTGATATAAGAAAAACTAAAATCAGGGCTGTCTTTAAATTTATTGGTAAAAAGCTCGGTTTTGTCGAGTACCACGATCTTCTTCTGGTCACCGGAAGAGATGGCCGCCCAAATGATAACGGCATACATGATGCCGATCAGCAGGGGACCCAGGATGGTCATGACTATGAATGATTTTTTCCGGACCCTGGTCAGGTATTCACGTTGGATAATCAGTAAAATATTATTCATTTTTTCAGATGGTTTCAATTTGATCAATGGGTTCCGCTCACAGCTCTGATGAAAATATCATTCATGGTGGGCAGATTTTCGTGAAAAGACTTCAGCTCTACCCTGGAAATCAGGCTGCTGATGAGTTCGTTGGAACTCAAAGGTTGTTTCAGTCGAAGAGTAGCTGCTTTAAGTCCGTCTTCCGCGTCTTTCAGGCCTACTATCTCAAAAGCATCGCCTCCGGTCTCCAGTTCACCCTGGAAGGTCACTGAATAAGTGTCACTCTTGAATTGATCCTTGATGGCCTTTTTGGGGCCGTCCAATACCTTTTTTGATTTGTCGATAAGTGCCACATGATCACACAGCTCTTCGACGGATTCCATGCGGTGGGTAGAGAATATAATGGTTGAGCCTTTTTCTTTCAGCTCCAGGATCTCATCTTTAATCAGGTTGGCGTTGATGGGGTCAAATCCGGAGAAGGGTTCATCGAGAATGATAAGCCTGGGCTCATGTAAAACAGTAGCTACAAACTGGATTTTCTGCTGCATTCCTTTGGAAAGGTCCTCTACGTTTTTATCCCACCAGGTTTTGATGTCAAATTTCTCAAACCAGTACCTGAGTTTGTCCATGGCCTGGGCTTTACCCAGCCCCTTGAGACGCGCAAGGTAAAGCAGCTGCTCCCCTACTTTCATTTTTTTATAGAGGCCGCGTTCTTCGGGCAGATAACCGATCTCGAAGATGTGTTTTTCCTGCAGCGGTTCACCGTTGAAAAAGACATGGCCTTCGTCAGGTCCGGTAATCTGATTGACAATTCTGATCAGAGAGGTTTTTCCCGCCCCGTTGGGTCCCAGCAGACCATAGATGATTCCTTTGGACACGCCGAGACTGACATCATCTAAAGCCCTGTGGTTGGCATAGTTCTTCACTATGTTCTGAACTTCTAAAATATTGCTCACTTACTGTAATGATTTTAATGATACTCAAACTTACAAAGGCATTTCCTTTAATCCAGTTTTTTTGGGATAAAAGGCTAAAAAAAACCGTCACCGGAGCAAAAGATCCTTTCAAAAAAGGCTCTCTTAAGAATTATCGCAAAAAATAGTTTTAATTTACGTTTCCATTCTAATTTTGTGGCGGTCAACCCTTGTTTTACCCATGATGAGTTTCATTAAAGAACTGTTTTCCAAACTCGAACCCATAAGACACTTCCTGGCTGTACGCCTGAAACAGGCGGGGGATTTCCTTACCGGTATTCTCTACAAAATTTTCGGAAAAGAACGGGTTGACGCTGCCGGGAATTACATCAGAACCCGATACATCCATACCCGCGACAGTTTTAATGCCCGTTTTGACCAGGAAGGTCGTTTCTGGAACCTCATCAGGGGGCTTTATGCCTTTTTTTTCAGATCCGTGCTGGTAGCTTTTGTGTATTACTTTCTGGTTAAAACCAACTTCCTCTGGCTGACGGGGGGTATGCCAAGTGTCGACCAGCTTCAGAACCCCAAGCTATCAGAAGCCTCTACTATTCTCACCGCCGACGGTGTGGAAATCGGCAAGTTCTTTACCGAAAACAGAACCCCGGTAGACAGCGCCCAGATCAGTCCCTGGGTATATAAAGCCCTCATCGCCACAGAAGACAAACGTTTTAACGAACACTCCGGGATAGACCTGAAAAGAATGGGAAGTGTGCTGGTGGGGGTTTTCTCCGGCGGAGACCGCGGAGGCGGAAGCACCATCTCCCAGCAGCTGGCCAAAAACCTTTACAACACCCGCCGCAAGGAAATGCACGGGCTTTTGTATTATGTCCCGGTCATCAGGACCTTCATTTACAAATCCAAGGAATGGATCACAGCCATTGAGCTGGAGAAAAGATTTACCAAGGGAGAGATCGCTACCCTTTATCTCAATACGGTGGACTACGGCAACAATGCCTACGGTATCAAAACTGCTGCCAAAACCTATTTCAACAAACTCCCGGATCAACTGGACATCGGCGAATCTGCTATCCTCGTAGGACTTCAGAAAGGAACAACACTGTACAATCCCATCCGAAATCCGAAAAATGCGGTAAAAAGACGCAATACCGTTATCCAAAGAATGGTCCAGAATGGCGATCTTGATGCGAAGGTCGCTGATGAGGTCATGGCCCAGGAACTCAAACTGGACGTAAACATTGAGAACCCTTACGACGGGCAAGGCAATTATTTCAAGGTGGCCCTGGCACGATTTATTGAAAAATGGGCAAAAGACAATGAAATGGATGTGGATCTGTACCGCGACGGACTGAAGATTTATACCACGATCGATTCCAGGATGCAAACCTATGCCGAGGGAGCTGTAGAAAAGCACATGCGTTCGCTTCAGAAAGAGTTTGACAACCAGTGGAAAAATAAAAATCCGTGGACCTATGAGAACGGAACGGAAATTCCAGGATTCATCGATACAGTCGCCAAAAGAACCACTTACTACCGGAAGCTGGCCTCCAAATTTGAAAACAACAAAGACTCCATAGACAAATACATGAACATGCCCATGAAGATGCGGTTGTTTTCATGGGATGGCGACAAGGAAGTGATGATGTCTCATATGGATTCTATCCGCTACTACAAGCGATATCTTCAGGCCGGTATGGTGTCGTTTGATCCGCTCAGCGGTTTTATCAAGTCCTGGGTCGGAGGTATTGATTACGATCACTTTAAATACGACCATGTAAAGCAGGGAAAAAGGCAGCCGGGTTCTACTTTTAAGCCGGTAGTCTATACCGCTGCCATTGACGGGCCAATGAATCTGAGCCCCTGTGACCGCCGCGAAGACAAGCCCATCAGCCTGGAATATGAAGAAAAGGGAGAAAAGAAAATATGGCAGCCTAAAAATGCCAACGGGGTGTTCACTTACAGTAACCTTACCCTGAGAAGTGCCCTGGCCCGGTCTGTCAACTCTGTGGCCGTACAGCTGACCCAGGAGGTAACGCCGAGGGCCGTAGTTAACTATGCACAGAAACTGGGCATCACCTCTCCGCTCGATGCCGTCTCCTCTATCGGCCTCGGCACGTCTGATATTTCCCTCTACGAAATGGTCGCCGCCTATGGGGTGTTTCTGAATGAAGGTAAATACACTGAACCCATTTTTGTTTATAAAATCGAGGATAAATCCGGTAAAACCCTCTTTGAGTTTGAAACCAAGACCCGGGATGCCATACGTCCTGAATCTGCCTACCTGATGCAGTACATGCTGCGAGGCAATATTGAGGAATCGGGCGGAACCGGCGCCAGGATGTTTAATTACGGTGAATTGTTCAGGAATGGCGGACAGGTAGCCGGTAAAACAGGAACTACATCCAATAACTCCGATTCCTGGTACGTGGGCTTCACCAAAGACCTGGTATGTGGCGTCTGGGTGGGCGGCGACGACCGTAGTATCCACTTTACCAGCAGCATGGGTGAAGGCAGCCGCTCGGCCCTGCCGATCTTCGGTCTTTTCATGGAACAGGTGTATAAGGACAAAAACCTGGAGTACAGTCCCGGCCCGTTCCCCAAACCTTCGGTGAAGATCACAAAGGATTACCTGGGTTGCTTCAACAGCGATGCTGAAAATGTCAACCCTCTGAATGACAGCCTCCTGAATGCCATCATGTCTGACTCACTGCAGAAAATCAGCGGCAGCATCCGGGATACTACGCAGGACGCCATTCAGAAACTGACCAACAAGAGACGTATTGATACTTCCAGTCTGTTCAGAAAACGGGAAATAAAAATAGAATAATCAGACGAGATTGGCTTTGATAAGCTTGATGGCGATGGCCAGCAGAATCAGTCCGAAAACTTTCTGAAGCACTTCGATGGTGCCCGCGCTTATTTTTCTTTCCAGCCAGGCTGAAGATTTAAGCACCACAAAGATCAGAAGCAGGTTGATAAGAATGCCGATGATGATATTCTCCTGATAATAGGCCGCCTTCAATGAAAGCAGAGAAGTCATTGTACCTGAGCCGGCAATGATCGGAAAGGCCAGTGGCACAATTGAACTGGCTTTGCCTTTGGTAGATTCATTGTGTTTGAATATTTCCCGGCCGAGGATCATCTCGAAGCCGATCAGCAGCAGAATAATGGCCCCCGCCATCGCAAATGACTTGATGTCTACTCCGAAAAGTTTAAGGATTTCGGTCCCGAGAAACAGGTATCCGAACATCAGTCCGCCTGAAACCAGGGTAGTTCTTTCAGCATGAATGGTGCCCAGCTTTTTCCTGAGATTAAGAATAATCGGAATTGTGCCCAGGATATCGATGATCGAGAACAGGATCAGCGTTACAGAAAGGATTTCCTTAATATCGAAATGCATGATATGACAAATGGTTTAGGGTTTTCCAAATATACACAATTTCAGCGGGTCAGTACGGCTTTCAGCTTTTCAAAATCATCGTCAGTCAGCGCCGGAAAGTTGGCTATCCTGAATGTGCTGTCTTTCCATTCGCCATAACCATTGCCCAGCATAATATTATAGGCAGCCGCTCTGGCTTTGAGCGCTGGCAGCACCTCCTGCCCGGTCTTTATCGCAAACACAGTTTCAGAGCGTGTCAATGGATTGCCTACCAAAGGAAGAAACGCCGTCTGCTCTTCTATAAACCGGTAAAAATCAGTGGCTCTGTCTGTCAGGCGCCGATGCACCGCCGCAATATCATCCACCTGGTGCATGACGCGATTGAGAAGGAAAATATTGAGAATATTAGGGGTATAGTGGGTCTGAAATTTCTCCGCGTTCTCCAGGATATTCAGGAAACTATTGTAATGATTTCTCTCATTGATAGCACGGGCTTTGTTTTTTGCCGCAGGAGAAACCACCAGGACTCCCAGGCCCGAAGGCAGTCCGAAACACTTTTGAGAGGAAGCAAACCAGACATCCGCCAGATCATAGCGATGCGCGACACCTCCCATAGACGAGGTGGCATCCACCATCAAAAGCGCCCCCGGGCAGCGCCGGCGTAATTCTTCCAGATTCTCCGCCGAAATCCGGGTGCCATTAGACGTCTCACTGTCTGTAAAACAGAGCACATCATTTTTGGGGTCAACGTCAACCTCTCTTGCTTCCTGATCTTCAAAAAAGCGGGAACCCCGTATCTCCAGACCCGCAGAGCCGTCAGAAGGATGAATCTGTGGATTACAGACCGCATATCTGAACCACTTTTTACCAAAAGCTCCGTTGTAAAGAAACTGCACCCTGCCCTTCATCAGTGACTGGGCGGTAATTTCCCAGCATTCCGTGGACGAAGAGGTGAAGAAGATATCGTAATCGTCCGGTATGGCCAGTTTCTTTCGCAGTATCAGAACGGTATCCTTCAGCAGCTCCATGAAGGGCCCGCTGCGGTGATTCTGTTCCAGTATACCTGACTCAAAAGCCTCCCTGAGGTAGCTTTCTACCTGAGGATACACCTTGGAAGGGCCTGGATAAAAACTCAGCGGTTTCACTACTTTTCCGGATAAGACAACTGCCCGGAATCTCCGGGCTGACAATACTGCAAAACTACTAAAAGCGCTGGCAACGGCCACTATTTATGGCAGAAAAACATTAATTAGCCTGCTGTTGAAGTTCTTCAGCAGACATGAGCCACTCCGGCTTTGTTGTCCGGACACGGGCCCCAAGATCATTAAGCAAAGTATAGAGACCGAAATAGGTACGGTTGACATACAGGCCGTGCTGTGACCCTCTGGCGGCGTTCGCCTGCTTAAGTTCCCGGACGTTGGAAACATACTCCATGTAACCGTACACTTCGTCAACATAGGCATTTTCTCCGAAATCAAACTCCCGGGAAGCGAAAGGACGGCCGAGAATCTCTATCATCCGGTAAAAAAGATCGTATAAGAAATCGCGCATTTCTACCGGATCTTCTTTCAGTATAAACTCCAGCTCTTTGAAAATAGCCTCCGTTCTTTCCCTGTCTTTCAGGGTATCATGGTTGATAAGGGCGAAGTAATTCGTATAAAAATGCTCCGGTATCACCTTAATACAGCCAAAATCAATGATACCCAGGCGCCCGTCGGGCGTAAACAGGAAATTGCCGGGATGTGGATCCGCATGTACCTGTTTCAGCACATGAATCTGGTGATTGTAAAAATCCCAGAGCGCCTGTCCTGCACGGTCTCTCACTTCCTGAGAAGGCTTCGTCTGAAGAAATTCCTTCAGATGCATTCCTTCGATCCAGTCCATCGTAATAATCCTGTCGGAAGAGTATTCAGGATAGTACTCCGGAAAAAAAACATCGGGAATGACACGGCAGGCCCTCGTCAGTTCAATGGACCGTTTAAGTTCCAGCCGGTAGTCGGCCTCTTCCAGCAACTTCCCCTCCACCTCTTCAAAATACCGGTCTATTTCAGCATCATTCAGACTGAGCAGTTGAACGGCCAGCGGACGGGCCATCCTGAGATCAGAACTGATGCTGTCAGCCACACCGGGATACTGCACCTTTACCGCCAGTTTTTTTCCATCAAGGGTAGCCTGATGCACCTGTCCGATAGAGGCGGCGTTGACCGCCTCCGGTGAAAATGTATCGAACATCTCCCCCGGTGATTTCCCGAAACTGCTCCGGAAAGTCTTCTGTACCAGCGGTGCTGAAAGCGGCGGAGCTGAATATTGGGACATGGCAAATTTCTCGGTATAGGCCCGGGGCAGCAGGTTCTTGTCCATACTCATCATCTGGGCCATTTTGAGCGCACTGCCTTTTAATCTGGATAGCGCTTTATACACATCTTCAGCGTTTTCACGGTGCAATTCCTCCCTGCTTACTTCCGGATCAATCAGTTTTTTGCCGTAATGTTTCAGGTAATTACCTCCTACCTTAGCAGTGGCTTTGACAAACTGTGTGGCTCTGGCCACCTTGGATACGGGTATACTCTCCTGTGACTTCATCCTCCTCCCTGTGTTATTTTCTGTTCTGAAATAAAAACTTGCCCAGATCCATCAGGCTGTCTACCGGGTTTCGGCCTATCCAGTCCATGGTGGTATTTACCGATTTCTCAATGAGGGTATCTGTTTTTTCAAACTGCCGACTCGTATCGTTAACCCAGAAATCGATGGTAGTAAGGCAAAGCATCCAGAAAAGGTCCGGGTATTTCTGCGCAATGAAGGGCACAGGCCTGGCCTCCACCTCGCGGGTCTCCTGCCCCTCTGCCACCAATTCTTCCGCAAACAGACGGAATGCCTCCTTTGCTTCATTTAATACCGGGTCCTGGCGGATCCAAAGAGGTTTACTGAGCTTTTCGTAGCTTTTGAGTACAAAACTCCTGGACGGCTTCAGCACTTCCACCAATGTAAAAAAGAAGGAAAGCAGCTTTTCTCTGACCGAATAACCTGCATAAATTTCTTCACTGCTGATCCGTCTGCAGGTTTCACTGATCCAGGAGGTCCAGATTTCACCTTCCAGCTGCCGGAACGAATTACAGACTTCATAAAAAGCTTCTTCTGTCATATCCAGCGATCTGGAAAAAGTGTAAACAGACTCAGGTTCACGGCCATGTTCCAGCACGTAGAGCATGTATTTTTCCCTTATTTCAACAATATCCGGCATATAGCGTTTTTTAATGATTCAATTGACTGATAAAAACTCTGACCTGATTAAGCCACTTCATTGCGGTCTCTGACATCTTTCCCTGCGGTACTCCCAGCCAGTCGGCATGAGTGTCTCCCAAAAGAAACCTCATCTGACGGGTAAGATACGCGGCAGCCATACCCTCTCCGGCACGGCTTTCAAAACACCTGATCAGCGCACCGGTCAGCGCTTTGCCCGTTTCGGAAGGTCTGAAATGCCTTGCAGCGATGTGCTTATCCATGGACATGGCCTTTTTATACTCTCCGGCCAGAAGAGGCTCGTCCACCCCAAGCAATAAGCCTGCTGCAGCCCACACCTTCATCCATGCACGCTCTTCCACCTCATCCACGTCAACTCCCGTTTTGCGTAATCCTTTAATGACAATATAGGAAAATGCCAGGATTGTTCCGGCCATATCTTCCTGATTGACCGGCACACCCCAGTCTTCATTCCATTTCCCCGACCGGTGCACCCAATGCCTGACCAGCGCATGCATGAGTCTGACCTTCAGTAAAAGTCCGTAAATACGGCCCGACTGCCAGTGTTCAAAATTCATTATACCAGACAGAAACGCACCGGTTTCTTTCAGGCGTTTCCAGGTATCCTCTTCCAGACGGGCAGAAAAACGAAGAACCCTGGCGCCGTCTTCCGTCAGATAACAGTACGGCAATGCATAGCAAACCAGGACCAGTCCGGCTTCCTGCCGGTGTTTCCGGTAAAAATCTGTAGCCCGGATGAGCTCTTTGGAGGTCACCAGAGCCGGCCTTTCAGCATATCTTTGGTAGAAAGACGTCAGTAAAGGATCAAGACTAAAAAAGTCATCCTCTCTGTCATCACCCAGCCTTCTGACCAGTAAGCCGGCATAATCCTCTCCGTATCGATTCAGGAGGCCTGCAATCACTTCATCGGCCGGTGCATCACCGGTCCTCCTGTATCTGTCAGCCTCCGCCTTTGTATACTGCTCTTTTATCATGTCAGGCATTAACTGCTGTATGGAAAACAAACTAAAAAACCGAAATGTTCTGAAAATCCGGAAGAATGGGCCATAAAAAAACTCTTCCACAGCTTTGCAGAAGAGTTTCATGAAAAGACACCCGTCTTTTCAGAGAATATACTGGCTGAGGTCTTTGTTTTTGATCAAACCGGAGAGACGCTCTGTAACCATTTCCCGGCCTACTTCAATGCGTGTTCCGGAAGGAATCCTGTCGGGCACATCAAAAAGAATATCATTAAGCAGGTGGCTCATTACCGTCTGAAGCCTTCTGGCGCCGATATTTTCTACCTCCTGATTGGCCTGAAAAGCCAGGGAAGCGAGCTCTTTAAGGGCCTCTTCTGTAAAAGCAAGCTCCACTCCTTCCGCCTCCAGCATAGCCATGTATTGCTTGGTAAGCGCATTTCTGGGTTTACTGAGGATCTGAAAGAAATTCTCTTCGGTAAGCGACTCCAGCTCCACCCGGATCGGGAAACGCCCCTGAAGTTCAGGGATAAGATCAGAGGGTTTGGCGACATGAAAAGCGCCGGCGGCGATAAACAGGATATGATCTGTTCTGATAGAGCCATACTTGGTATTGACCGTAGAGCCTTCTACGATCGGAAGGAGATCCCGCTGTACCCCTTCGCGGCTCACATCGGGCCCCGACTTTCCACCTGAAGAAGCGATCTTGTCAATTTCATCGATGAAAATCATGCCGAGGTTCTCCGCCTTCCAGACCGCCTCTTCTTTCACTTCATCCATGTCAATGAGCTTTGACATTTCCTCTTCCATAAGGATTTTTCTGGCCTCTTCTATCGTAACTTTTCGTTTCTTCTGGCCTTTGGGCATCATCCCGCTGATCATTTCCTGGATGTTCATCATAGAAAGATCATCGATCGGACCACCCATAACACCTATCGGGGGGGTGCCGGGTTGTTGTATATCCACTTCGATCTTCCGCTGATCCAGCTCTCCTTTCCTGAGTTTCTCACGGAAAGTCCTGCGGGTTTGCTCATTCAGGGCCTCATCAGGCGACGGGCTATCGTTTTCCTGATTTTCTTCGTCCTGTCCGCTTCTGAGTTTTACATGGCTTACAGGAGGAATCAGTATTGACAATATTCTTTCCTCCACTACTTCCGCGGCCTTCACCCTCACTTCCTCTTTTCTTGCCGTTCTGACCATGTTCACCGATTGTTCGACCAGGTCTCTCACCATGCTTTCCACGTCGCGCCCCACATAGCCCACCTCCGTAAATTTAGAAGCCTCCACCTTGGTAAAAGGCGCATCGGCAATGCGGGCCAGCCGTCTGGCGATTTCGGTCTTACCCACGCCTGTAGATCCGATCATGAGAATATTATTGGGAATGATCTCGGGTTGCATGTCTTCCCGTGCATTCATTCTTCGCCATCTGTTTCTAAGGGCAATGGCTACGTTTTTCTTGGCTTCAGACTGGCCGATAATGTATTTATCCAGCTCAGCCACAATTTCTCCCGGTGTAAGATTTCCTATTTGTTTATTCATGTATGACTCCTGTATTAAGGATTTGCAAAAAAACCGAATTTAGCCTGAAAATCCTTGGAGAATGTGAATATTTTAAGTGTCATCAGCCCGAACCTTTCCCTTACCCGGTCTTCCCCGCTCTGCCCTTTAGCAGGTGGTCTGTCTTCCGCCCGTCAAAATAGTACCGCAACCTGCTCATACCACTTGCTTCAGGTAAGCCGAAGTACGCCCGCAGCTGCTTCCGGCCTGTGCCATTGATGAAACACGGGATGAGTTTTCCCGCTCGTAGCAGAATTAATTTTTAATATTTTTATCATCGGCCATTTTTTTATCATTAACCGCACCTTATCCATTCTAAACAAACTGCCATAAAAAAGCATGCAGGTCCAAATATTTACCACTTATAATTGAAACTTAGAGTTGGGCACTTCAGAAAGTCCAGCTTAAAATCTTGTACGGCAACGTCATTAATCGTAAAGAACATAGTCCGATAATTCAACAAATTAAGTTTGAAAAAGAAATTCTTATTCGTAAAATAAGACAACCCACCATACATTTTCAAATAAATATTATCATCCTATTTATAGTTTTTCTTAAGCATGATGGGTGTACTGAGTCCAAAATATGGCTTTATATTAGACCGGGCAAGAAAAATGTCCATGTAAGGTTCCATATCTATCAACCTTGTCATCATAGCTTAACTTATCAGCTCCTCTTTCAAAAGATATACCCAACAGCATATTTCTTTTTGCAGTGATAAACCTCCCAAGATTCAAACCAATTTTTGAAGAGTTCACCTTATCTGGTCTGAATTCTAATTCACTCGTCTCGGTGTAGTTAGACCTATTGACGCCTAAAGTCCAATTATGCGCCTGTTCAATGAATCTTTTCTCTCTTCAGGACATACTCCCGGCCAAAATTTTAGGACAGCATTCAAAATAGCTGTATAATCCTTACTAATCTGCATCATATTTGAAAAGGATGACACCTCAAACTCCAAAGCGAGATCTTTTCGAAAGTAGTAATCCACTCCTGCTTCATACACGATTTTACTCTCCCATCTAACTGCTGAATTATCTGTCACGATACCGATACGTGTAGAATGGTGTTTATATTTCCCTCTTTCGATAATGACTCCTGTCCCAAGAAATGCCACCCAATTTTTATCTATCTTGAAATGCCTTCGTACATTTGGAGTTAAACTGATTCTAACCGTTTTTGATTTATGTAAGTATGCTTTCCCTTTTTCTGAGTTCCCTTCAGTCCCTAGCCCTGAAATTAATCCGATAGAAATTCCATCCCTTACAAACCTGCTGTAAGCAAGTTCTCTGAACAAAGTCTGATGGTTGTCATCTATTTTCGGGTTATATATTTCCGCTCCTTTCCTTTTGGTTTCGTTAGAAGAATAAGAGAACCCGAAAACATCTTGTCCCTTTTGAATTTGGGTAAAACCCTGAAGCGGTGTGGTGGTAAACAGGAGTGTAATAATGATGATAAAAAGTTTTTTTTCATCATCTAAAGTGTTGGTAAACAATTTGTTATTAAAATATTTCAAAGTGTGAAAGCCTTGTCTATCTTTCGCCCTTTAGTTAGGATTGAGTTATAATTTCGGAACAATGTACTTGACTCCAGAGTCTATTCTATATCTGATTTTCTGATCCAGCCTTCAATCATTTTTTATCTGAAGAAGAATCACTTTTTCCGGATAGTGACCTATGTTTATCCGTTCCTCCCTTTTTCGAATAATTCTCACAGTATCTCCTTTAATTAAACAGGCAGAAGTCCTTAAAGCCTTCGGGAAGCTTTCCGTGGTAAATCACCTGTTCTGATAGTCCCCAGGCGCTGATCATGCCCGGCTGGAAATAGGCCCGAAGATCCGGCCCTGACAGCTTTTTGATGCTGCCACGGGTTAAAGTAATGAAGCTGCCCGGCATAAAGCCCGGCATACTTCCTGCCTGCACACCCAAACCCAGCCCTTCCAGCTCCCAGGACAGGTACACCTCCAGGCTGCTCTTTGTCAGGTCCTTCAGTATCAGGTCCACCCCAAGCCGTGTGCTGCTGCTGAAATACTCCGAAAGCTTCAGACTCCCCGGCCCGTTGATATGTACATGTGCCTGGACAGGGTAGTTGTCGCCCGAAAGCTGGGCGCTGACCTTAAAGCAGACTATGAAAAACAGCAAAGGTGTGAAGAGCTTCTTGAACGTCATAAAAGTCAGGATTCAGGTAATGCCCTTTATGACGAAGAAAAAAACGAAAAGTCACAGAGTAGGCAGAATATTTTTCGGACCGACGTAAGTGAACCACATCAGAAACTGTAAAAATGACGGGGCGTAATGCAGCAGATTTTATGTACGATGAGGCGCCTTTATGCAGAAAGCGAACATTCCCGGGAGACTAAGCACCCCTTAATTGTGTACGACGATGATTTTCTGACTGAGGACCCTTCTCCCGTCCACAAGCATCTGCAGTACGTAGGTTCCGTCGGGCCAGTTAAGCGTAGAGACGCGGGTCTGAATCTCCTGTCCGCTGAGCGGGATGCTGGCCATCTCTTTGCCGTTGATGTTATAGAAAATGAGGTCTGCCCGGTTAAAACTAACCGGAAGACGATAATCTACTGTCAGCATGTCGTTAACAGGATTGGGATAGGCTTTGGCCAGGCTCATGTCGCCGAGGTCACCCTGAGGAACAATGGCAGCATTATCACAACTGCACACTTCTTCATCTTTAAATGTCCCGGGCTTTTCCGTTTTCAGTTCTTTTACCTCTGCTCTTACCAGAGGGCTCAGCGCCCTGGTCTTGCGATCGCGAAGAGCTACGAAGTACATTCCGGCAGCATCCGGACTAAACCTGTTGCCGGTGTGTACGGGATGAGTCGCCATTTCATCGGTAAACCAGACGGCCTCCAGCCCTTTACCCGGAGATTTGACAGCGAAGACAGGCGGACGCTGCCCTTCTACCAGAAACTGCGTGGCGGCATCCAGTGCGGGCATGGCCACCGGCCTGGCATGGCAATCCGGCGCATTGACTATCTTTACGGTCCGGCACTTGCCGCTGATATCTGTGGACACCAGTGTAACATTCGGCATAAAAGCGGGAATATTTTCTACCAGATAACGGCTGTTACCCAGCGACGTAACAAAACCCGAACTTGAACTCAGCGGCAGGGCATTGATACGTTGGAGATAATTGGTCAGTACCGGGAAACTCAGATTGGCCATCGCAAAATACACCTTCTCAATGATACTCCAGTTGTCTTCCTGGAGATGAACCAGGATATTGTAGCTGTCTACAGTGGTATTACAGTAGACTGAGTCTACAACAATCGGCGGACCGGCACAGGATTCGACAATGATGGGACAGCAACTGCTGACATTACATTCGCCCGACTTTTTGGAGAAAGTATATTCCCCGCTTTGCTTGATGGTAAGGGTGCTGTCTTCATTGATGGTGGCGATGGCCGGATTGGTCTCTTCCGTGATCTCAGAAAAATTACCGGACTCGTCCTTGTAAAACCACCTGACGCCCTTGTATTGTTTAAGGGTAATGTTATAAACCTCTCCGTTTTTGATGGAGATCGGTACGCTTACGCAACTGGTTCCTGTTTTCTGCAGCGATCCGTCGGTGGATGCCTGTAACTCTTCAAACTTAAAAGTCTGGTTTTCCTGCCGGGATATATAAGAAGATACATAAGAAAGACCCTGGGATTTGACCCTAGCCCTGATCACAACTTTGGAAGACTGCCCCCCCCTGAGCTGCCCTACGTTCCAGACATGACCGATAGTGCTGTATGAACCTTTATCCGCATAAAAATTAATAATCTCAAGAGTAGAGCTAAGCATAAGCCTTACCTCAACGTTGTCGGCTGTTTTGCTGCCCCTGTTCTGAATAACGGTAGTAAATGTGGCGATGCCGTCCAGCTTAGGCGCGGCGTTGTCTACCCCCTGGGCAATTTCCAGGACGCTGAAATTATAGGCTTTGGCAAAATTGACGTGTTCGAATACCACAGACCGCTCGTTGTAACAGCTTTCAGAGCCGTTATAAAACCTGATGCGGTATTCTTTTAATCCTTCCGGATTAGGAATATTGTTGACTTCAATAACTTTTTGAGCGGGCTCTAAAGGAGTGGCTTCACTGAAGCTGAAAGGTCGTTGATTGCCTTCAATGATCTGGTAATGTGTGGCCTCATAGATTTCTGAGATCACAATCCTGCCATCGTTGCTGTCTTCCTCTGTAACGTCTGTTGCTCTGACCACATAGGACGGATAGCGGCAGTGGTCCGGATCAGCAGTGCCGGCTTGCTGCGTGCGTTTTTTGTCTGAATCATGAAAAGAAAACAAGGCGCACAAAGCCAGTACGAGCCCTGACCGCAGCAGTGCCCGCCATAAGCCGGCAAAAAATTCCGGTCGGGCGTTTGTTTTCATTCGTTCACTCAACATACCTCAGCAGGGTGCAGATGTTCAGGATAAAGTTAAAGCTCTTTTTCAAACAGTAACTTACCCGGCCCGAAGGCCGGATAAGTTATACTGTCGTTTATTTTGAGTGTCCGGTTACTTGGTTTTGGTAATGGTTGCCGGTTCACAGTAGCCACCAGGGCAGGTACAGTCTTTACCCACAAGTGTTGGTGTTCTGTCAATCGTACAGCCAAACGAGTTCTTGATCTGTACCAGATAATTTTGGACTCTCGGTGTTCCTTCCGGGTTTTTCAGCTCAGAGGCAAAGACTCCACCGGTTTCGGGCGGGTTAAATCCGGAGAGTGTACCTCCGGCGATAGTCCAGGCCACCTGATCGGAATTACGGTACCGGGTAAGGGCCAGTTGTCCGTTATCCTGAGCCTCGCCACCGACACACAGCGGACTGATCGCCAGTACATCGGCTACAGGAAGCGGATTGATCGTGATCTTGATCGGCGCCAAAGATGACTCACAAACCATCTGATCTACACCTTCAATCGGGTTCAGGAAAGTCTGCGATTGTTGTGCATGGGCCCAGTAACCGCCTGCCACTGTGGTAACCGGTGTCGGTGCCGTAGCCTGAGTGGTACCGTTCCAGTGCCATATCAAAGAATTACTTCCTTCGGCAGTGGCTACAAGTGGCTGAGCATCTGTAGCATCCTGACAATAAACTACCGGGGTAGTCACTACCGGTGGTGCAGGGTTTGGCTTAATGATCACATCTATCTTAGCCTTGTCGGATTCACATTCAAACGGAGCAGTAATTACGTTGTTTCCGTCAGGCTGATGAATAAGTATCTGTGAAACATAAAAGCTTGTCTTCTGATCCAGAGGCACGATCTGGCCGATAATAAAGGTTTCATCGTATTTCCCTTCTCCGGTTTCATCAGTTCCATACCATTTCAAACCATACTCCGCTGTGCCGGCTGTTTTACCGGCTGTAAGTGGCTGCAAGGCTTCGGTGGCACAATACGCCAGGTTTTCCACCGTTGGTTTAAGCGGCTTTTCAAGGATCTGCACAATGAGCTCATCAGGATACGACTCACAACCGTTGGCGTCTTTCTGGCTTACATAATAAATGATCTGTCCTTTTGACTCCAAAAGAATCGGTAAAGGCCCTACATTCATACCCGGCTCAGAAGTGATAGTTGTTACATCACCGCGTTTAGGTGCTTCATCCTGAGGCCCGTACCAATAAAGCGTTGCATTGGGAACATCGCTTGTAGCAGATAATTTCTCCGGCGTTGAGCTTGTACAATAAGCCACATCCACTGCAGTAGGCTTCTTAGGGAGAGGATTAACAACCAATACTGCAGTATCTGAAGCAGCACACCCGTTTTCACTGTATTCTACAGACAAGGTGTATATACCCTCCATCAGCTTGTCGGCCTTGGCAATCTGAGGATCTTTTTCAGCCGAAGCGAAACTGTTAGGTCCTGTCCAGCTGTAAATGGGGGTAAGCGCAGCAGTTCCTCCACTTCCGGGAGTGACGGATCCTTCAAATTTGATGGCAGATTCTTCGCAAACAGGTGAATCTACTGAAGCTAATACCACCGGCAGTTCATTGATCGTCATTCTGATATCTGTAGTATCGCTACAGTTCTCATGGTTGGTTTGATAACCCAATATTCTGAAAACATATTTACCAGGATTAGTTGGCAATAACGAAGCCGGAAGGGTTAAACCTGTCTGACCCGCAATCTCTGTAGCAGTACCAGAAGTAGTATCTACAGAAAACCATTTAAAGGCAAAGTCTCCCTGATCGGATTTAAAACCGTTTGGTGCGCCATTCTGTGTATTTTGGACTATCAGATCGGATGAAGCAGTATTAAAGCATATATCCGCCACAGTAGGTTTACTGAGGATCGGCGGCAAACCGGCTTCAATTTCTATCGGGCAACAATCGGTAGCCGGACAAGTGCTGCTATTGTATTCCGCAGAATAGGAATAATTACCCAGTGATTTAATTATCAGCGATCTTCCATCAGCCGAAACTTCATAATCTGCCGTTAAGCCACTGATCGGACTTCCATTCTTCTTCCAGACAATGTTACTCGGAGTTCCTGCAATGGAATAAGTGTACTCATCTCCCTTGCAATAATCAAAGGGTGTAGTAATACAAACCTGTCCCTGGTCGTCTTCAATCTTGTTATTTACCAACGGAGAAGAGTCTCTATCGGTTAGCCCTTCATCCATCTTGCTGTGCCAGGCTTTTACTTCATTTATACCTCTTTTTATGACCTTGTAGGTCAGTTCCAGGGTTGCTGTGGCTCCATTTGCCACTACCGTACCGATGGTCCATATCCCTGTGATATTATCATAACTCCCGGTGGTAGCGGCAGACTCTTCCAATTGAAGCCCGGGTGCGGAAGCTACGGTAAACTGGACGCCCGTAGCATCAATGTCCCCATCATTATCTACAACTACAATGACTTTCACCCGGCCATCCATCGGTATATTACCACCGGGATCTTTGGTCACCGTTACCGAAATATCTACATATTTGGGTTCGGAATGGAAATTCACATAGGGCAATACGAACTGAAAGTCCTGATAACAGGTAGAATCTCCCTGCACAGGCTTGAACACCCTGATGGTGTAAATCTGCCCGGCCTGTTCGGTAGGGGTCGGCAGGGATTCGCTGACATATCCGCTTGGCGAAGTCAGTAAGAGCGAATTGCCAAAACCATTGTCGGCTCCAGACCAGGATTCTCCTGTAGAATAAGCCACCCTGTAATTACTGCCAGGCAAACCCGAAATACGGATTTTTGCGTCATTAATTATTTTGGAAGAGGCATCTTCAGCAATGAAAGTGGGGTCTATTCCGGCACCATCCGGGCATTTCTCCACCTTGGTCTGTGCAAAGAGTGACTGACTGCTCAGACTTAACATCACACTCAATAAGATAAGGCAAAACCAGTGCACCTTACCAAAAGCGTCGGGCAGTGATCTTGGCCTGCGTTTGAAATAGTTGTTTTCCATAGAAATTTTCGAAAATTTGGGTTTAAAACTTTATCTGTAAAAATGACTACTCTGTTTTGCTGATAACGGCCGGCGGACAATATTCGACGGGACAATCCTCACAACGGTTCCGTATCATTGCCGTACGGTCGACCGTACATCCTTCTGCACTGATTATTCTGATGGTATAAAGCTGAGAAACATTATCAGCCGGATTTGGTAAAGCAGTAGCTATCGTACCGTTCGGCGGGATGAGCACCGGGGTACTGGCTATAGCTGCATTATAAGATGATCCGATATGGAAAGAAAATTTTTCACCCTCCCGGTATCTCGTTATGATGATCCGTCCGTTATTGGCTGATGTGCTTCCCGAACAGGTAGGGTCCACCGCAATGGTCTCTGCCAGAGGAAAAGGATTGATTTTAGCCTGCACACTGCTTCTAACCGGACTTACACAACTTTTGGTGGAAGTACACGAGACGAAATACGAAGTAGTTTCACTCAGTGAAGATGATGCAAAAGTCGTACCAACTCCCACGATATTTCCGTCAAAAACCCGATCGTGCCATGAAATCTGTCCGTCACATCCTGAAGCTCCCAAAGTAACGCTCCCCGGACCGCATCTGGCATCGCCGGTGACCTGAGGGGGTGCCGGCAGCGCATTGATAAGCACATGGGCTACCGCCTCTGCGCTGCATCCTTTGGCATTGGTAACCGTTACCGTATAATTGCCCTGATGAAGGCTCAGATTAGCCCGCTGAATCTCAGGGTTCTGAACAAGCGCATTAAAGCCGTCCGGTCCGGTCCACCGGTAGGTTTCTCCTCCGGAAGAGGACAGGCGTATGAATTGGTTTTCACATACTTCCACATCGGCCGTCACCGCCACCGGGTTGGCATTTACCGTGACCTTTACCGTGTCTGAAGCGGTGCAATTGTTGGCATCCGTAACTTTCAGTATATAAGAGGTCGTCGTTCCCGGAGTAATCTGATGGGTAAGTACGCTTCCCAGCCCCTGGTTCCATGTATATTGAAGCGCCGGTGTGCCTCCTGTTACATGGGCTGAGAGTGTGATTGTTGTTCCGGCACAAATCTCAAGATCGGTACCCAGGCTGACGGCGGGTCCCTGCTGATCCGTGAGGGTTATCGTTGAAAGGTTTACCGGGCAATCGCCGTTTTCCCATTTTACCCACAGGGAATACGTACCCGGGGCAAGTGCATTATACGTTACCGCACCGGCCTGGTCTGAAACCACCGTTTTGTAAGTAAGGCCGCCGTCCAGACTGAACTGATAGCCTGTCCTGCCGGCCACATCGGCGAAAGAAAAGGTTATGGAGCCATTACTGACGGAACATACCGGGTCGGCTTTGCTTACCGTTACCACAGGAGCAGGCCTGTCGGCGATGGTTACCGGTCCTGCATTAACAGGGCAGCCTCCTCCTCCCCACCGAACCCAGACCTGATAAGTACCGGCGGGCAGATTACTTATCGCATAAGACCCGATGTTGTCATTCACCTGGTAAGGATAAGTAAGTCCTCCGTCTATGCTGAATTCGAGGGAGCTCTCGATGGGATCATCACTAAACTGAATTGAAATTTTCCCTGTTGAAGGCAGACACAGGCCATCTGTATGGCTGAGTGACACTGCCGGTAAAGACCTGACTTCCACCGGTACAAATCCGGACTTGACCGTTCCGCAACCGGAAACGGGCGAGGCTACCTCCAGTCTGTAGTATATTTTACCGGTAATCGCTGTCGGGGCCTGGTATGTCAGGGTGTTGGCTCCCGGAATATTGGTAAAGTTGGTCTCGTCGGCCGACTGTTGCCATTGATAGGTAATACCTTGTGTAGCATTGTTGATGGTTGCTTCCAGTATTACCACTTCTCCTTTACAGGCTTTTACATCGGCCGGTGTGATCCGGATCGTTACGGCAGGAATAACCTCTACCCTTGCCGTTGCAGAAGTAACGGCATTACAACCCGACCCGGCGGCACTGACAATCACTCTGTAAAATCGAACGGATGCATTGCCTGTCGGTACATGCAGACTGTCTGTCTGCAGACCCGAAAGATCCGTCCAGTCCTGTTCATTAGCTGAAACCTGCCACTGATAACTGATGGCCCCCGCCCCTCCGGACACACCGGCTGCAAGCTTCAGGGGCGTGCCGAGACACACTGTAGCCGCATTGAGGTTCAGGTTTACTTTCAGTTGCGGCATCACCGTGATGGTAAAGGTTACGGGCTCACCTGCACAGCCGTTAACGGTTGAGCTGACCCTGACTTCTGAAGTTACCGGTGTATTTCCGTTATTGACAGCGGTAAAAGACGGGAGGTTCCCGCTTCCGGATCCGGACAGACCGATTGCCGGGAGACTGTTGATCCATGTAAATGAAGCGCCGGAAACATTGGATGAAAAGATCACAGACGGTACCACCGCATTGTGGCAAACCACTATATCCGCAGGTTTTACCACCTTGGGTCCCGGCCTGACGGTTACGTCCACCGGAATAGCCGGTGAATTACAGTCTCCGGCCACCGCCCTGATCATATATCTTACTACTCCGTCGGTGGTACCTGTATTTACCAATGTCTGGGAAACCGGTCCGTTAACGGCCGTGGCCTGATCGCTCATTCCCGTAACCGTACCGCTGAGAACCGTGGCAGTCCAGGTAAACTTAGCCCCTGACAAATTAACGGAAGGTGTTATGCTGAAAGCCGTGCCGCTGCAAATACCGGCATTGGAAGCATTGATGGTAACCGCAGGTTTTACAACCACATCAAAGCTCACCGGGGTGCCGCTGCAACCATCGGCTGCCGGGGTGAGTGTGTATCTCACTACAGCGTTTGTGGTGCCGCTGTTGACAAGGGTCTGAGAAACCGGCGCGCCTGACCCTGTCGGACTGAAGCCCGTCACTGAGCCACCGGACGGCGCCGTCTGAACCACTGCCGTCCAGGTATACTGAACCCCTTGTGTAGTGGAAGAAGGGGTAACTGTAAAAGTTTCTCCGGAACAGATGGTCGTTCCGGTTACGGTAGCAGAAGGAGCTTTTTTAACGGTAATTGTGGTCGAAGCAGTAGCCGTACAACCCTTGCTATCTGTAATATTAACGGTATAAGTAGTGGTCTGTGAAGGGGTCACCGTCTTGCTGGTACCGGTCCCGAGACCGTTGCTCCAGCTATAAGTATACGGAGCTGTTCCTCCTGAAGCAGAAACGACAAGGGTTGTAACCGTAGCGCCCTCACATTTTTCTACGGAAGGAGTGAGATTGGCCGCCACCTGAGTTACCGTAAGACTTACCTCAGGACTCAAAGCCGAACAGACCGCATCATCCACGCCCGAAATCTGGTTGGCCAGCCGGATTCGGTAGCGTCTCCCGTTCATAGCCAAGGTGAACGGCACCTCGAGATTTCTCTTCACTTCCATGACATTACCGGTTCCGAAAACACCTGAGGCCACCACACCATTATCCATATCCGTCCAGGTAATACCCCCATCCCTGCTTTCCTGCCATTTGTAAAAAGTATATTCCCGGTAAGGATCTGTCACAGTAGCTGTAATTGTTTGCGTCTCTGTGCTTCCCTCACATACCATTATATTATTACTCATGGTCACCTGCAACGGACATTTGTTAACCACAATGTCATCTATGACCCAGTCATTTCCGTTACCGCCGGGGGCGTTATTACGTATACTAAACACAGAGGAGGTTGTAGCGCCGGTAGTAAAGGAGAAACCCACCTGTTGCCAGCCACTGGTAGTGATATTGCCCGTCACATAATAAACCACCCCGTCAATCAGAAAAGACAGGTTGGGCTTGATCTGTTCATTGGGGATGAGGTTATATATCCAGGCCGTAAAATTATACTGGGTACGCGGACAAAGGTTGGAAATGCTCTTTTCAATTACAATATCGGGATTGTGTGAGGCATTAACCACCATCATATATCCTCCTGTATCCCCTGGAGTATGGTCTTCCGGCAGGACATTCCATCCGCCCACTCCACCGGATCCTCCAAAGGTCCTTCCTCCCAATCCGTCACAATCGGTCGTGTTGACAATCGAATAAAACCCGTCATTGGGGGCGCTGCAATTGTATAATGAATAGCCGTACTGGGTTTCACTGCTGCTGAGAATCGGCCCGTGTTTGGCTGTACCGCTTCCGAAATCTCCATTGGGAAAAAGGTTGACCAGGTTGGTGCTGGTACAAATGGCATTGGAAATACAGGGAGTGCCACCGTTGCCTACGGTCACCATCTGTTCACGATAGCAAAATTCTCCGCCCCTGGTCACCCTTACATAATACGTGCCGGGAGAAAGATTTGGAATCGTTCTATTGGTTAAGCTGGAGACCGGTACAAAAACAAGATTCCTGGAAGAAATCCAGGCCACCTGATCGGTACTCAGAACATCGCTTGGAAGCCTTATAGAGCCGTTTGCCACTTTACAACCGGTAGCATTCGTAACTGTAAAACTTCCGGTGAAAACATTTTTAGCTTCCAGGGTAATGTAAACCGTACGACAGATGATCCCGCTGGTGCGGTCTCTCAGAAACACCAGATGTCGGCCCACGCCCAGACCCGAGTAGGTAAAACTTCCGGTATTCCAGTCCTTACCATTCATGCTGGTCTGATAATAATATTGATTGGAAGACCTGAACTCATCGATCACGATCGAACCATCAGAGCCTGTACAGGTAGGGTTGATCGGTTTTACATCTATGATGTCGGTACACTTCCCGTCACAATTCGTTTCAATTTTCAAGGTAGTTACTGCCGTATTGGTACAGTTGTTGGAGCCGGTGGCGGTTACCGTGTACACACCCGCCATACCGGAATGTGTAGCGGTTGCCAGAGGATATTGCTCCGTACTGCTGAAACCCGCCGGACCGGCCCAGGAATAGCCTGTTATGTTTACCGGTGAGCCGGACGACTGATCTCCAAACAGCTTGAATATCGTACCGAGACATTGCCCCGGATCGCCGGAGGTATTTGACGCAGTGACGGACGGCAAAGGCAGCACTGTCACGGTTTCAGGCGAAGAAGTCACCCCTGCACAACCTGTATTCGGCGCGGAGGTGACCACCACCTGGTAATATCTTGTACCCAACGTTCCGGTAGGCAGCTGATAGGTAGCTGAAGTAGCGCCGCTGATGTTGGAATAACCCGATCCCTGGCTGGCAGATGACTGCCATTGATAGGTAAAAGGACCTACGCCGTTGTTCACGGTTACTGTCAGTGTATTGGAAGAATTGAGGCATATAAAAGGACTGCTCCGACTGATGCTTACGGTGGGCTGTGCTACTACCCTGAATGTAAATGGCTCCGACTCCACCGGTCCGCAGCCGGATGCTGAACTGCTGACCCGCAGCTTATAATAAGAGGGGCCGATTACTGACGTTGGTAAGGTATAAGAACTGCCCGTTCCACCGGAAGACACATTTTCCCAGGGCCCTGAGGAGGAAGTCGCAACGAGCCACTGATAAGAAGCTGTTCCGGTCATATTTTCCAGGGAAGCACTCAATACGGAGGCTCCGTCTTTACACACCACCGGATTAGTAGCATTTATCCTTACTACCGGCCGGGCGCGTACTGTAATGGTGGCTTCTGAAGAATAAAATACTCCGCAGGCCGGCACATTAACCCTGATTCTGTACTTATAGGTTCCGGCATCGGGATGAGCCGGAGTATAGCTTGGGGAAGTTACCGAAGGTATATCCGTCCATTCATTGCTGCTTTCTGTCCAGCGCTGCCAGACCCTTCCGTACGTATCATTGGAAGTAAGGGTCTGGGTTCCGCCCTCACAGAGCGTTGTGCTGGCCGGTGTAAGGGTAATGCTGGGATTCACCACGCTGATCGTCTTAACCTCCGATACGGCAGCATTACAATTGGGTCCGGAAAGGCTAACGACCAGCATGTAGTAATTCGTACCTGCCGTTTGGGTAGGTGCAGAATAGGTGGCAGCAACAGCGCCGCTGATATCGGTCCAGTTAGTAACCCCGTCGGCAGAGCGCCGCCACTGATAAGTGGCATTGCCGGCCCCTCCGCTGAGTGTGCTGTTTAACAGTACCGTCTGGTTAAGACATACCGCAGGCCCCGGACCGCCGATACTCACGGTGGCCTGTGCAAGAGACCGTATGGTCAACACGTCTGAAAACACCGTGCTGCAGCCGCTGAGCGAGACCTGCAGCCGATAAGATTTATCTCCGGCCGGCACCTGTTGACGAGTATAGGAAATCCCGTTGGCTGAGGCGATGTCTGTCCATGTGGAGCCGTTCAGTTCCTGCCACTGCAACTGATAAGGGTGGCCGGCATTCAGTCCGGAATTCAGGGTGAAGGATCCGCCGGCACATAGATCGGGGGTAGTGGTACTGATGGCCGGCGCAGCAATCGTACCTCCTGTCACCAGGTTCGCACTGCCCTGAGACGTTTCACAGGCAGTACCTGTAGCCCATCGCATGCTGATATTTCTTGATCCTGCTGCCAGGCCGGTGATCATATAAGATCCGGAGGCAGCGCTTACCGTATAGGGACTGCCGCCATTAAGCGTGATTTCCAGCGCAGCGGGAAGTGGCGAAGGGAAAGTCAGGGTGATCGTTCCGTCGTTCACACCGCAGGAAGGATTGGTAAAGCTGACCGTAGCGGTGGGCTTGCTCACTATGTTCACCTGGGTGGTGAAAGTAGCGGAGCAACCGTTTTTAGTAACAACAAGAGTATAAGTCCCGCTTCTTGCAAGCGTAGCATTGGCGATGGAAGGGTTCTGCTGAGCAGAAGTATAGCCTGCCGGACCGGTCCACTGATAGGAGTAGCCGCCGGCAGAGGGTCCTCCGCTCACCGTACCGGAACTCAGTGTCAGCGTATTGCCTTCACAGACCGGTGTATTGGATGAGGGGCTGGCCATAATCTGAGTGGGTTGGGTAATGGTCACCGCTCCGGTCTTGGTACAGCCGTATGTGTCTTTCACTGTGACCGTGTACGATCCGGCTGCCAGATTGGAAAAGGTGCCGGAATTCTGATAAGCGCCCTCGTTAATACTGTATTGGTAGACAGGCGCAGTATCTGCCCCCGTGACGAACGGCCTGAGTACCGTACCCGGAATTACTTCTGACGGGGCCGCGGTAGATTCACCGGGCCTGGACCAGCCTATGGCCAGATTATCCCCTCCTCCGGCTTCTTTATATAAAGCTTCAAAATAATAGATCTGACCCGCTACCAGAGTGATAGCCGCCGACTTCTGAGAAGGATATTTACTCCATTCCCTGGGTGAGGTATAGCCAGACACAGAAGCCCTGAGCGTCGTATCAGCAGGATTCTGGCTGGTACTGAGCAGGAACTTACCGTAATCATCAGAGGCAATCCAGAAATAGTAAGTCCCGGAGACCCTCGGCACAATGTAGCCGCGCATTCTTCCTCCGAAATTGTCTCCCCTGTTCGTGGCCGTCTCTGCCTGGGTGAGGGTAAAGCTGGAGGAAGGAGTATTGTTTTTATAGGCCGTATTTTCAGTGAGATCCAAAAGGGCATACCCTCCAATATTCTCCCAATATTGCATAGACACCTCACCGGTGCCTCCGAAGCCATTAGCGCCTGTGGCCGTGAAAGAACCGTTGGTTCCTCCGAAGCAGGAAACATTAACGGGTGAGCTGAGTGAAAGGCTTAATTCGCAGCTTACCGGTGCCGCTACTACCCGAATATTTTTAGTCACCTGTGTACCCAGATCACCCATAGAAACATTCAGGCTATAGTCTCCGGAATTTTCACCTGTGGCTGCACTGATTACCGGATTAGCCGAATTATTTGAGAATCTTCCGGGTCCGGACCAGTTGTAACTGACGGGTGAAGTCTCAATAACCGATACTTCATCGAGCGCAAAAACATTCCCGTTGGAATTTCCCGTCGAGTTGCTGATTCCAATAACAACATTCCCAGTGCTTGTTGCAGTGAAACTATGAGATACTTGTCTCCATGTACTCGTTGAAAGTGTAACGTTGCTTCCCTCTGCGTATCCCTCAACCACCCATTTAAATACCGGAACATTGCTGTTGTTCGCCGCCCTTGCATAAGCAGATAAACTGTAGGTCCGTCCGGCTGTCACCGGGATCGCTCCGTAAATGATCCTGTGATTGGCATAACTCTGCCCTTTGCCCACCAGCATTTTTCCGTCACTGTTACCTGAGGTATAATCAAAAAAGCTGTTATAACCGGCAGTGTTTGGATTGTATGTTATACTGCGGCTCGCGGTATTACTGCTGAAACCGGCAATCATATCTGCATTAAAGTCTCCGTTGGCTATCAGCTCTTTGTAGAAAGCCGGAAAACTCCCCGAAGATGTGAGATTCATGCTGGAACCGGCATACACCTCTGCAGGAGTAGTGATCTCAAAAGAGGTCACGGCTTTTGTTACAATATTGGAAAATCCCAGCCAGATGGTGCCTGAATTCGAAGAAACCCTGGCTGCCCTACGGTAATATGTGGTCTGAGTGATGTATCCCGGGGAATAAGCAGCAGCGGTAGCCCCGCTGATGGCTGTCCATGAAGAAGCAACCGCCGGTGTTGTAGTCGACTGCCATTGATATACCACGGATCCCGTAGAAGTAGCTGAAGAGACCGAAGTGATCCGGGAAGGCGTGTAAGGGCCGTTAGAGACCTGATCTCCTGCAATCACTCCCGTAGCCGTAAGCGGTGTAGCTGCTGCTTCATTCCGGGCAAACAGGCAAAACAAAGCCATCAGAAGCATGTATACACTTCTCTCCCCGGTTTTCTTTCTTTTTACAGGGTTGGATAATATTTGTGGCGGAGAAAACACTATTTTCACTCAAAGACACCCGCAGACGTTCAGGTCTGCAACGGGCATCCGGTGTTTTCAAGGCAAATCTTATGCCAATCCGCTCCTGCGCTGATATTATGTTCTGTCCAAAACCGGTTCCCGGAAATTTAAAGCATAAAAGCGGCCGTAAAGAAAGTCTGGTTTCGCAAGCGTGGATTGGCGGCATGTGAAACAGATAAACGAAATGTTTTTAAATGAAGATTGACACCCAGACCATACGCCGAAAAAATAGATTTGCCGCTACCCAATGACCGGCCGAAGTGATTACTGACCGTAAAAGACAAGGCCGGATGGATCAGCAGGTCTGCTCCTGCCGCAATATGACTGAAAATCCTGTCTGAAACAGATTTGAGTTCTACCCCGGTACGATCCGCCTCCCATTCACTCAGATGCTCTGCGGTGATGTGAACCCTGGCAGGCATAAACCGCGGTTTGAAGCTTACTCCCGAAAGAAGATTAAAAGGTATGATGTTCTCTGTAAACGGGCTCTGTCCCAGGCTGAAGCCCACATTCCGGGCCACCAGGCTGAAGCTCAGGTCTTTTTCCGGAATATACAGGGTGCTCCCCCAGTCAAAAGCCAGGGCCGAAGCCCAATAGCCGGCAATGAAGGAATTCATGAATCTGACATTGCCTCCGAAAGTAATGTGTCCTGATTTCATCGCCACCCCTGCCCCTGCCTGGTAATTGCCAACACCAAAACTACCCGTCACGTGACCCAGGTTATCTGTTTCTGTGAAATCTCCGAAGTTCAGCGCCTGCACAAAAATACCTGCAGTAAAAGCCCTGCGCCCGGGCAACATACAGCTTGCTGTGGTAAAATGCCCCGTAAAATAAGGGGAATAAGTAACCGAGAGTTGCCCTCTGTCTGCCGAATCCAGCAAAGCGGGATTTTGCATAAAAGCGTATCCTTCTTTTGCTGCATGGGATATCTGGTTACCACCCAGGGCATTGGCATGCGCCGAGGAAGCGATCTCAACAAAGCCAAAAGGACTCTGAGCCAGGCAGGCAGACAAGGCCAGACTAAAGCAGATAACACAGTTTAAAACCCAGGACAGCACTGACATAAGGTGTTGCTCGGTTGGGAGGTGCGAGATTGGCAAAGGTAACCCTTCTGTCCCACGTCTGAAAATCATCCGGCCTTTTATTTTCATAGTCGTAATGATTGTCTACCACCCTTACCCCCAGCCCCAGGAAAATATCGGCCAGAAGCCTTCTTTTCTTCTTCAGGAAATCGTCCATCACGTAAAACTGTGTTCCCAGCTTAATGTGCGCTGCCAGGACGTTTTTTCTCCTCGTTGCATCGACATACTCCCAATACTGAGGCGTTCCGGCGATCACACCGCGGCCTACCCTCATCGGGTCGTTTTTAAAAACAGACTTACCATACAATTCCACTCCAAAATAGGCGCCGTCCGGCAATCGCTCCATCTGGCTCAGCTTATACTGACGGTACTCTGTTCTGAACTTCACCACGTGAAAACCCCTGTATTGCTGGTCGTTGTCATCCAGATCCATCCACAGGTTGAAATTGGTATTACCATAGCCGGCCTCTGCCTGCAGGGACTTGTTACGGGTAATAAATCTTTCATATCCCAGGTTAAATGAATTATCGAAGTCGATAAGGGAAAACGGGTTCAGTTTCAGAAGATGAATCGTGGTGGTATCCCGTGATGCCCTGCTCTCAGCGACGATGCAGAAAAGAAGCAGGAAAAGCAATCTGTATTTCATAATGCCGGACATATTTTTTCAGATATCGGATCAGGGTTGAACGGAAATTTTACTGAGGAGCTCAAACTTTCCTCCGTCATCAAAACTATACTGGTAGATTCCGTCGTCTCCGGTAATGATCATGGATTTTTCAAGAGGGATGACATCAAATGACTTGATATCATATTTAAACTCCAGCAACTTCAGTTCAGCCGGGTTGGTCCTGTCAAAAATCTTGAAGCCGCTGCCTCCTTCACAGAGAAAAAGATACTTGTCTGCTACACCCAGCCCGTGCGGGTTAAGCATCGGATAGGAAGCCAGCAGCCTTGGCGCCTGCAACTGCGCGATATTAATCACATCCAGCTGGTTCTGCCCACGCATACACGGTGTCCCGTTTCTGAGGGTCACATAGGCAAAATCTCCGTCAGCCACAACGGGGTCACAACTGGCGAAATGCTGATATACCGATATCGGATTAGGAGAAGAGGGATTGCTCAACCCGTAAATATGCATACCTGTCCGCGTCCCGATCAGCAGATGGTTTTTAAAAGGAAAAATGGTCTCTGCAAAAGCATTGATTTGCACCATGCCGTTGGGAATCGGATCACCGGGATTCGAAATATTGAAACTTTTAAGATGGGTATTGTCTACAATGTAGAGGTAATCTCCGACAATCGTAAAACGGGCCATAGAGCCGCCTTTCCCGGTATTGGAATTCCCGCCGTCGCCCACCCAGGAGAAGTCACTCTTACATGAAAGCGCCACAATAAATGCTAAAAATAAAGGTATCTTTTTCATATTCGGCAGATTTAACGGAAGCATTTAGGGTTATCCAGTTCTACATAATCCCAGCCGATGACATAGCCTTTGGCGGGGTCAACACATTCAAACTTCACGTTTTCATAAGGAGGGTACTCAGGATACGGAAGTACTTTTTCCAGGCGCTTCAGTATTTTCAGGTCTGAAGGATTGGAAATATCGATGGCCACCAGATCAGGACCATTATCAGCATAAAGTACCCGGTTTTTTACTGCCAGGTCCACGATGCCGGGAATATTGATGAATTTTTCGGGCTTGGGATTCCGCTGATCCTGGTTATTGATCACGTGAATTCCGGAATTCTGCTCCACGACAAAGAGGTAGCTGCCCATGACATAAATCTTACCCGGACTTTTCATGGGTCGTCCATCCATAAAAGAAACCTTCGCGATGGTTTCATAGGAGGCGTAAACAGGTTTATACCCCATCACTCTCCCTCCGTTTTCGGGTTCTTCCTCCTGATAGCAGGAAATGTTGAGTATCATGATCAGCCCGAAGACCATGACCGTGTGTTTCTTGAGTCGCATCTTGAGATCGTTTAGCCGGTAAACTAAACAAAAGATACGTTTTTTTTGGAAAAGGTTGTAAACAAAAAGGACCTTTTCAGAAAATCTTCTGAAAAAGTCCCCCATGCGTATTCGTAAAGGTCAGGTCAGCCGATAAGATCATACAGATCTGAAACCGACAACATCCTGGATTTTGTGAAGCCTTCCCCGTATTTTACCCCTATCTTATGACCCATTTCCTGGGCCCGGGATTCAACAAAACCAAGAAACTCAGGAGAGGTGAGATAACTCTCGGGTTCCTTGCTCGAAGGATCATAAAACTGGCTCTTATAGGCTCTGACGGAAGCCTCTTTCAATGACCAGTACGGGGTAATATCCACCACAAAATCAGGTTCAATGTAACGGTCCTGGATGTAATGAAAAATGGCTTTAGGCCGCCAGGCTGCCTGTTTTTCACCCTCGTCACTGATGGTCTCCACCATCCTGAGTCCTGAAAGAAAACAGGCGTCCTCTGCCAGAAGGGAGCCCTTCCCGTGATCAGGATGACGGTCTTCTGTGGCATTGGCCAGAACAATATCGGGACGGTATTTCCGGATCATCTTCGCCAGCTTAATCTGGTGCTCTTCATCATTTCTGAAGAACCCGTCCCGGAAATGCATATTCTCTCTTGCCGAAAGCCCCAGCACCTCCGCTGCCGCGACAGCTTCCTGAAGCCTGATCTCCGGTGTACCACGCGTACCCAGCTCTCCACGGGTAAAATCTATAATACCTACTTTCTTTCCCCCGGCAATGTGCCGGGCGATCGTCCCTGAGCAGCCGAGTTCCGCATCATCGGGATGCGCAGCCATCACAAGGATGTCCAGTTTCAATGACATATTTTATCGTACTCTGAGTCTGAGACCCACGGTTAATTTTTTGTAGGAACTGATCTTGTTGAGCCGGCAGATTTCACCGATGGAGGTGGAATGTTTCCTGGCTATTTCGGTCAGGGTATCTCCTGATCTTACCCTGTACCATACTTTCTTCTCTATATATTTGGGGGTTTCTTCCTCTTCTTCTCCTTCGTCAAATTCAGCCTGATTAGGATCTGTATTCACTACCGGTCTTGAAGCCCCTCCTCTCAGGTAATCGTACACCTTGGAAGTCAGCATAAACTCCTGTGTCCTGATCTGTGCTTTATCGGTACTTTTGAAGTCATAGATGTTTTCCGGATCGAAAGGGTTTCCTTCGTAGCGCACTTCATAATGAAGGTGAGACCCCGAACTTCGTCCGGTATTTCCGCCTTTTCCGATCTCATCACCCGCCTTTACAATGGTATTCGGCTCGAAATTGACCTTGGAAAGGTGGCCGTAAAGTGTTTCAAGGCCATTGTAGTGCCTTACCATAACGGTCCTGCCGAAGCCGGAATGCGACCCTGAAATTCTCACGATACCGTCAAAAGCAGCATACACCGGATCGCCGGTTTCCAGATCTATATCGGTACCTTTATGCCAGCGCCTCCAGCGCCAGCCGAAATGAGAGGTGATGCGGGTTTTCTCCAATGGAGAAGCCCAGTTGCGCCCCTCTGAAATATCATAAAGTTTCAGATTCACCACGTCTTCAAATTCCTTGGGATTGATCCCGTACGGATTGATGGACCGGGTGTCCCATACCGAATAATAACTGGCAATCTTAACCATATCGTCACTACCCTGAAACTGGGCCTCTTCTTCTATCTCTACGATCATCAGTTCGCCTTCATCAATAGAAGAGGTGTCTTCATGAATGGTTTTGTTCAGTTGCCTGAGCGGTTCTGTCCTGATCGCCTCTCCGTTGCCGCTACCGGAGCCTTTACTCTCCACTTTCTGGGTCTGTGTTTCAAAACTATTGGCAAACCTCAGCTTGGGTTCTTCCTCAAAAGTAAAGTCAACATCACTTTTATTATTTCCGGTAGTCTTTGGAGATGTCTGACTGTTCTTTCCTGAAGATATCTTGGGTGTTTTGGTGATCTTACCTTTTTCTTTCTGGGCAAAAGCAGCCATGGTTCCCACGCTCATCAGGCAAATCATCATGATCAGGTTTTTCATCGGCAAAATTTTATGAAATGACAAAATCCGTTAACTATTATAAAGGTAAAAAATCATTACCGGATATTTCCGGCCGGAGGCAAATTATTCTTGCTCAGCCAGGTACCTTTCCGCATCCAGCGCAGCCATACAGCCCGTACCGGCTGCTGTAATGGCCTGACGGTAGATTTTATCCTGAGCATCCCCACTGGCAAAAACGCCTTCCACATTGGTTTTAGTACTTCCTTTCTCTACAATAATATAGCCGGCATCGTCCAGTTCAAGATAATCTTTGAAAATTTCTGTGTTGGGCTGATGCCCGATAGCAACAAAGAAACCGGTCACCGGAATGACAGACTCATCGCCGGTCTGATTGTTCCTCACTTTCACTCCATCCACACCATGATCTCCCAGCACTTCCACGGTTTCAGTATTAAACAACACTTCAATATTAGGTGTATTCAATACCCTCTTCTGCATGATCTGTGAGGCTCTGAACTCTCCTTTCCTTACGAGCATGGTCACTTTTTTACAAAGTTTGGACAGGTAATGCGCCTCTTCACAAGCGGTATCTCCTGCGCCTACAATCGCCACATCCTGGCCCCTGTAAAAGAATCCGTCACACACGGCGCAGGCAGACACCCCCATTCCGTTGAGCCGTTGCTCGGAAGGCAGCCCCAGCCATTTGGCCGATGCCCCGGTAGCGATGACGACTACTTTTGCTGTTATCTCATGCTGTTCGTCGATGATTACCTTGTGAGCAAGCGGTGTGGAAAAATCAACTTTTGTGGCCAGGCCGTAACGGTTGTCCAAACCAAAGCGCTCTGCCTGACGGCGCAGGTCCTCCATCATCTGAGGCCCCTGAATGCCATCCGGGTATCCGGGAAAATTCTCTACGTCGTTGGTGATGGTCAGCTGCCCTCCGGGTTGGCCTCCCTGGTACATCACCGGGCTGAGTCCCGCCCTTGAGGCATAGATTGCTGCGGTATAACCCGCTGGTCCTGAACCTAATATCAATACTTCTGCGTGTTCCTGTGTCATGTTTATTTTATCTCTCTTTCTTTATATAATCAAAAAACAAGACACAAAGTTCGGAAAAAGAAGGATGGGAAGCAAAGATACCGTCAAGTTTGAAAATATGCCTCTTCTGACGGGTTAAGGAGTCTGAAGTACACTTCTCTGCAAAATGACCTGACTTAAATAAATACAATTACGGAGTGTCAGATACTCAGAGAAACCTGAGCTCTATTCTGCGGTTCATCTGCCGGTTCTGATCAGAATCATTCTTCATCAGCGGCCTTGTCTCACCGTATCCTGCAGCGACCAGCCGGTCTGCCGCAATACCCTTTCCCTGCAGATACCCAACAACCGACCGGGCCCTTTGACGGGAAAGCGTGAGGTTATCCGTTTCATTGCCTACATCATCCGTATGACCGGAGATTTCGACCCTCAGTTTCGGGTTTTCCTTCAGCAGTTGCGTAAGCCTGTCCAGTTCCGGCACCGACTCATTCCTCAGGTCGGAAGAACCGGTATCAAAGAAGATATTGTTGAGTACCTCTGTCAGTTCTTTTTCAATTTTATCGAGCTCTATATTGAGGTGCTTACCTTCCCATTCTTCCGTACTGCTGAATTTGAAATGCAGACTGCGAAAAAGGTACTGCGGCGTGGAAATGTAAAGGCCATATTCTCCATAGCCGGGCAAAACGGCCATATAATCACCGGTTACGGGATCTGATGTAAACGCGGACACACGCTCGTGGGTCTGGAGATTCACCAGTTCGATGGTGGCATCCAGCGGACTTTGGGTTTTGGCGTCTGTCACATATCCTTTAAGATAATGGATATGATTGATTTTTGAAGAAAGCTCTTCAGGGACCGAAAATTCAAAAAGTTTCACTGCACCGTTCCTGTCTACCGAGTAGTAGGCTTTTTTCCCGTCGGATGTTACAAAAAGTGCGAGCTCATCATCAGAAGTATTGATAGGATAGCCGAGATTAAGGGGCTCGCCCATTTCCTTGTCTTTCAGTGTGGAAAGATAAAGGTCAAATTTACCCATACCCTCTCTTCCGTTGGACGAGAAAAAAAAGGAATAGCCGTTGGCATGCAGAAAGGGGGACACCTCGTCCATCGCGGTATTGATCACCGGTCCGAGGTTCACTGCCGGCTTCCATGTACCATCCGGTCTCAGTTCACTCATCCATATATCCTTACGTCCGAACCCTCCGGGCCGTTCCGAGGCAAAATAAAGCCGGTTCCCGTCCGGTGAAAGGCTGGGCTGAGAATCCCAGAAACGGGAATTGACATTGCCTCCCAGGTTTTCCGGTTGGGTCCATACCTCTCCTTTCCGGCGCGTGATAAAGAGATCACAGCTTCCTATAGACTCTCTTCCCTCACATGAAGTAAAAACCATGATCCTGCCATCGGCAGAAATGCTGCAGGTCCCTTCATTGAATTTTGTATTGATCTGATCCGATATGCTTTTCGGGGATGTCCAGCCGTCTTTCTCCCGCTCTGCATAGTAGATGTTCTCATCCGTCTGTTCATCCCTGGCGGTAAAGAAGATGGTCTTGTTGTCCGCCGTAAATACAGGAAAATATTGCTTTTGTTTGAAATTAAGGACATCAGGCAATACCTCCGGCCTGATGTTCAGAGGATTGGCCACCGCCTGAATCCCGAACTCACAGGTTTTCAGCTGGCGGCTGATCTGCTGATACACAATGGAATTCCGGTTGGTCTGCTGAAGAGAAACGGTCAGGTAATATTTTGCCTTTTCAAAATCATTATTCTCCAGCGCCCTTGTTCCCAGGTAGGTATAGGCCTGAGTATACCCTTTGCCTGCTGAATCTTTCTCGATGGTTTTCTTAAAGTACCTGCTGGCGTTGGACACATCCCTCCGCGATTCATAAATCTGTCCTATCCTGAAATAAGCCTCAGTGAGTGAAGAATCTTTCTCAAGATATTTTTCAAAATTCTGAAGAGCCGAGGGGTAATCCCTGTTCATAAAATCTTTTTTCCCCTTTTCAAAAAGGAGAAGCGCTTTTTTATCCTGTCCGAAAGACGGAAAAGCAAGTATCAATGAAGCGAAAAGTATTGTACTCCTGAGATTCATGAGGTCAAAAAAAACGGCAGGAAATCGCCATTCATTACGAAAAACGTTCAATATTTGTTTTTATTTTTGAAAAAACAAAACATCCGTCCTTACTTGCACGAATGTTCAGCCGGAATCGAAAACCTTCTTTCCCCGGTTTGTTTACCGGATTGGATCCGGCAGATATACTTCAACCTTACCTCCATTTTAACCATGACATTAAGAAACTCCTTTTTTTTTTTTTTCATTTTTACCGGTTCTTTATCTGCTCAGAGCGACAGTACCCGCCTGCCGATCTTCATTATCGATACCCAGGGCAAGACCATCCTTGACGACCCCAAGATCATGGTCAGCATGAAAGTCATAAACAACGGCCCCGGAAAAATGAATCATCCGTCTGACCCCCCCAATGAGTTTGACGGCCTCATTGGTATAGAATACCGGGGCTCAAGCTCCCAGATGTTTCCCAAAAAGCCTTTCGGATTTGAGGTCTGGGACGAAAACGGTGAAGATATCAAAGCCGGCTTTTTTGGTATGCCCAGAGAAAGCGACTGGATACTGTACCCTTCTTACAATGAAAAGAGTTTCATGCGCAATGTACTGACGATGGATATCGCCAGGAAAATGGGCATGTATGCCAGCAGAACGAAATACGTAGAACTGATTCTGAATGGCAGCTATGAGGGAATCTATATCCTGATGGAAAAGATAAAACGGGATAAAGACAGGGTTAATATCACGAAACTGGAGCCCAAATCTGTCTCAGGTGATGAGCTTACCGGCGGGTATATCATCAAACTGGACAAAGAAACCGGCACCAATCTGGGGTCCTGGAAATCGAAATATGCCAATCCCCGAAACCCTGCCAGTTTCAGCACCTATCTGTACGAGGCTCCGAAAGACATTACCGCAGTCCAGAAAAAATACATCAGTGAATACGTCATGAAGATTGAGGACCTGCTTCAGTCCCCTGCTTACACCGATCCGGAACTGGGCTATGCGAAGTACATTGACATGACCTCTTTTATCAGGATGTTTATCATTAATGAAGTCTCCAGGAACATGGACGCATATCGGATCAGTGCATTCTTTTACAAAGATGTGGACAGCAAAGGAGGCAAACTGACCATGGGCCCACCCTGGGATTATGACATTGCCTATGGCAACTGTGAATACTGTGAAGGCTGGCGGTACGACCGGTTTGCTTTCCGGTACAACGATATCTGTTCGGACGATTACTGGCTTGTACCCTTCTGGTGGGAGAAACTCATCTCTGATCCGGCGTTTGTCGGGCCCATGCGGAAGGAGTATTTCAGGCTCAGAGAAAAAGGAAACGCACTGGATTTTGATGAAATCTCAAAGAACATAGACCGCTGGGCTGAGGAGATTAATGAAGCGCAGAAACGAAACTTCAGGCGCTGGCCGATCCTGGGACAATATATCTGGCCCAATCCGAAACCGGTACCATCCAGCTGGGAGTTGGAAGTGCTGGGTCTGAAAGACTGGATCGCCCAGCGACTGCAATGGCTGGACAGGAACCTTCCCGCCGAATACACTTCGGTCGAGGAACCGTCGGAATCCATCTCTCTGACAGCTTATCCCAATCCTTTCATTGATACCATCGGTCTGCGCTTCCATTCCGCCAGATCCGGCATTTCAAGTGTGGAATTTACTGATCTTCAGGGCAGGCTTTTGTACTCAGCCAGGCTGGAGACCCATTCCGGCTTCAATGTATTCAATATCAGCATGAAGGATAATCCCGGTCTCAACGGCCCTCACCTGCTGCGGGTGGTAACTCCGGATGCCAGGACTGTGGTCAGGAAGATGGTAAAAGCACCATGATCTTGTGCGGGATGCCGTCTTCCATATAATCTTCTCCCGTACTCCGGAAACCGAAGTCATTGTAGAATTTCTCCAGATAAGCCTGGGCACCGATTTTTACCGGACCGTCTCCGAAAAGTGTCTTCAGCTTTTCAATCGAATACTGCATCACCTGCCGGCCGTACCCCTTACCTCTGGCTTCTGAGTCAGAGACAACCCTTCCGATAGACAGAAAACCGGAATAGGCTTTATCTGTGTCAAACAGGCGGGTGTACGCCCTTAATACACCCGCTTCGTCGCGTCCCAGACAATGCATCGCAGCGGCATCCTTGCCGTCGGCATCCAGAAAGGGACAAGCCTGCTCTACAACGAAGACCTTTTGCCTGATCACCATGACCTCATAAAGCTCTTCCACAGAAAATTCGCGGAAGGATTTACATACAAAATGCAGATTAGCCATAAAATACTAATTTTGTACCGAATTCAGAACCTGAACAGATGCTGATCGACTTCCATACCCATAACGGGGAGCCTGCTGCGAATATAAAGAAACAATTCAACATAATCATCCCCGTTGAAGAGGAAGAGAACATCCCTGTTCCCGGACCCGGCGTCTACTCAGCCGGCATTCATCCCTGGTACATTTCCGGGGCGCAAAATACCCTGCAACTGGAGCGGCTGCGCACACTACTGAAATATGAGCAGGTACGGACGGTGGGCGAATGCGGCCTTGACAAGCTACGGGGAGCGCCCCTGCCTCTGCAGGAAGAAATTTTTATGAAACAACTGAGAATGGCAGAAGAATTCAGAAAACCGCTTATACTTCATATCGTAAAAGCCTTCGGTGAACTTCTTTCCATCATCAAAATCGTCAGGCCGAAAGTCCCTCTGATCATCCATGGATTTAACAAAAACCCGGAAACAGCCTCCCGGTTGCTTGCAAAAGGCTGCTATCTCTCACTTGGCGCAGCATTGTTAAAAGACGGCAGCCCGGCACAGGAAGTTCTCCGGACTGCTGATCCGGAAAGAATATTTCTGGAAACAGATGACAGTGAGGCAGACATCCGTGAAATTTATCACAAAGCGGCCTCCATCCTGGGTATCGGTGTACCTGAGCTGGAAACCAGAATCGAAGAAAATTATTACGCATTATATTAAACAAGACATGAGCGACTTAAAATGGCTGTCCAGGACAGAACTGCTGATCGGAGATGAAGGCATTGACAAACTTCAGAAAGCCCACGTACTGATCGTGGGTCTGGGCGGAGTCGGCTCTTTTGCAGCAGAATTCATTTGCCGGTCGGGTGTAGGGGAAATGACGATCGTTGATGGCGATGTGGTAGATCCGACCAACCGTAACCGGCAACTCCCTGCCCTGGCCACTACGCATGGTGTTTCCAAGGCAGAATGGATGGCTGAACGTCTGTTGTCCATCAACCCGGATCTGAAGCTGCATGTGATCAAAGAGTTTCTGGACCCACAGAGATGCGAAGAAATCCTGCAGGGAGATTTTGATTACGTGATGGACTGTATCGACAGCATCACACCCAAGCTTACGCTGATTGCGACAGCTTACCGGATGAATAAGAAAATTGTCAGCTCTATGGGGGCGGGCGGCAAGATGGATCCTACCAAAATAAAAGTTGCCGATCTGTTTGACACTTATGTCTGCAAACTGGCCTACTATGTTCGTAAAAGAGCCAAAAAACTCAGCATAACACACGGCGTTTATGCAGTATTTTCTACAGAGGAAATGGACAAGGAATCTCTTATCCTGACTGATGGCAGTAATTTCAAGCGCTCCGCTTACGGTACCATCTCCTACATGCCGGCTGCATTCGGTGGGGTAGCGGCCTCTGTGGTAATAAGAGACCTGACCGGGTATGCCATTGAAACGGAAAAGAGACCGGCGGCCATAAGGAAGAAAAAGAAGAAAGCGTAATCAGGGTAGTCTCTCTTTTTCCTCCTTCTCTTTTTTCATGGTAGAGAAGGCGATTCTCAGGCTTATGTTTACTTCAAAACCCAGAATCAGGATCAGAGCGATGAGATATACCCATACCATCAGCCCGATAAGGGTTCCTATGGATCCGTAGAGCTTGTTGTAAGAACTGAAATTGGCCAGATAAAAAGAGAAGATGTTGGTGGCCACGATACACAGGAATGAAGCCAGCATGGCGCCAAAATTGAAAAACCGGAGGCGCCTGTTAATGGCGGGTGCAAAATAATAAATGCAGGAAATTCCAATGAAGAAAATGGCAAAGACCGTCAGAAATCCTACCAGTTTTACGAGATAGTAGTTTACATCCTCGCTGAAAATAATACCTTCTGAAAAGAAAAAATCGAAAACCAGTTGACCGACGATCAGAACAAAAATCGCGACAACCAGTATCAGGATCAGGATGGAGGTCAGCATAAAGGCAATTCCCCTGGCCTTAAAGAAATTACGCTTTTCCCTGCGCTGCAGGGCCATATTGAAGGCTCTCATCAGCGACATCATCCCGTTGGTGGCCGCAAAGGCAGCAAAAATAAAACCGAAGGAAAGGATATCCACCCTCCTTCTGCTCACAATCTCCTGAATGGTAGCCGCGACAGTATCATAAATTCCGGCCGGAATTACCCGCTGCAAAAACTCCATGATCTGAACATCCAGATGTTCTACCGGAATATAAGGAATGAGTGTAAAGATAAAAATAATGGCGGGGAATACGGCAAGCATAAAACTGTAAGAAACTGCAGCGGCCCTCTGGTCAATATCAAAGTTGATGAGTTTTTTGTAGAGGATAACAAGGACCAGATAAATAGACACCGTGGTATTCTTGAAATAAATATTCTTCAGTTTATTCTCGATGAATCCTATATATTTCAGGTCTTTTATCTTTTTCATGCCAATGGACTGTGAACTTTAGATATGGCTTATCAGGCTCATTTGAGCGGGTTTTGTGTAAAATTAATAAAAAACAGGGGCTTATTTTTCAAAAAAGGGGGCTAATTTTTCGAGAATAGCGGGAGGACAGGTGGTAATCCGGTTGGTTTCCGCCTTCAGAAATACCAGTGTGGTCTCTCCTGTATGGATGCAAACCCCTTCTTCATTCCATATTTCACAATGAAAAACGATCCTGGCCTTAGGCAGCTCCCTCACCATGATCCTGATGGTGAGCAATTCGTCATACCTGGCCGGCTGAAGGTATCTTGAACGGTTTTCATACACCGGCATCAGGATACCGGCGTCTTCCACATCACGATACCGGATGCCCAGGTCCCGTAGCCATTCTACCCTGCCGATTTCATACAGGCGGGCATAATTGCCGTAATACATAAAACCCATCTGGTCTACGTCGGCATAGCGAATCCGGTAGGGAACATCAAAACTATACATCCTCAGCGTATTCCGTTTTCATTGAGGGCCCTCTGATACTTTGCAGCATTCTTCAGGTGAGAAGCATAGTCAACCGCAAAATTGTGGTATCCTGAAAAGTCCTCTCTGGCGCAGAAGTAAGTAAAATCGTGCTTTTCATAATTAAGCACGGCTTCCAGCGCCACCCGCTCAGGCAATGCAATCGGACCGGGAGGCAACCCGGTGTGTATATAGGTGTTATACGGTGACTGCAGCGTGAGGTGCTTGTGCAAGATGCGTTTGATACTAAAGTCACCCAAACCAAATTTCACGGTAGGATCCGCCTGCAGCGGAATACCCTGGGCAATGCGGTTGACATATACACCGGCTACCCGGGCCATTTCATCTTTTTTGTTGGTTTCACTCTGCACAATAGAAGCCATAATACCTACCTGTGTAGGAGTCATATGGATCGACTTTGCTTTGTTCAGACGCTCTTCATTCCAGAAGCTCTTGTATTCGTGATGCATGCGGTCCAGAAATTTATCGACAGGGATATCCCAGTAGATAAAATAGGTATCCGGAAGAAACATCGTCATAATGGTTTCCGGTGTTAGTCCGTACTTTTGACAGGCCTCGGCAGAATTCAATCTCTCCAGCAACACTTCTGAGTTAAAAGCCATCCGGCTGCCGATTTTGCGGATCAGATCCTCTTTGGTTCGGATGTTGTTGAAAGTCAGCCTGACAGGATCCTGCTCGCCCGACTTCAGCTTTGAAATGATCTCCTTGTTTCCCGAATTCGGCGGAATTTCATACCTGCCCGGGCTCACGGCTTCACGGTAACCCGTCAGCTTTGTAAGAAAAGCAAAAGACAACTCGTCATGTATCACTTTATGTTTATGCAGAGAATCCAGCACCGTCTGATAGCCAGCCCCTTCAGGAATATACAACACAAACTTCTCTTTGCCTTCCACGTTAAGGTTGGCGCTTGTGGCTACCTGCCAGAAGTAAAAGGTAAAAGTAGCTACCAGAGTAGATACAATCACCAGAGCATAGGCAAGGATTTTTCTGTTCTTAAACATGGAGTATTGCGGTTAATTGTTCCACTGATCCCTGCGATTGCTCGCCGGTGACCATATTTTTAAGTGAATAGCTTTGTTTTTCCATTTCTTCAGGCCCGATAACCAGCACGTACGGGATATTCTTTTTGTTGGCATAGTCAAACTGCTTTTTCAGCTTGCTCACCTCCGGGTAGATCTCTGCATTGATTCCTTCTGCCCTCAGGCGGGTCAGCACCGGAAGGGCGTGATTACGGCATTCTTCATCAAAATTTGTAATCATCACCTTCGTATTGGCCTGCCTGGCCTGCTCGGGAAACAACTTCAGTTCTTCCATCACATCAAAGATGCGGTCTACCCCCAGCGATATTCCCACGCCCGAAACACCCGGCATACCGAAAGTGCCCGTCAGGTTATCGTAACGTCCTCCACCGGAAATACTTCCCATCTGCACATTCAGGGCCTTAACTTCAAAAATAGCACCGGTATAATAGCTGAGTCCACGCGCCAGGGTGGGATCAAATTCGATTTTAGGCGAATGCAGGCCATACAAACCCACCAGTTTCCAGATCGCCTGCAATTCTTCCACCCCTTTCATACCTTCTTCAGAAGCAGAAAGCCAGGTTTTCAGCACATCAAACAAGTCGTCTCCGGTCTGACCCAGAGAAAATACCGGCTGAAGCAGACCGATACTGTCAGCAGCAAAACCCCGCTGCAGTAACTCCTCTTCTACTTTTTCCTTCCCTATTTTATCCAGCTTATCAATCGCCACACAAAGTTCACTCTCCCTTCCGGCAGCACCTATTACTTCCGCAATGCCGGAGAGTATCTTCCGGTTGTTGACCTTGATCACAAACTCACGGATATTCAGTTTCTCAAATACCTCATGGAGCATCAGCACAATTTCCGCCTCACAGAGCAACGAGTCCGTACCCACCACATCCGCATCACACTGGTAAAACTCCCGGTAACGGCCTTTCTGAGGCCTGTCGGCCCTCCACACGGGTTGAATCTGATATCGTTTAAAAGGCAGTTGTATCTCATTCCTGTTCATCACCACAAAACGGGCAAACGGTACGGTAAGATCATACCGGAGCCCTTTTTCAGCTACTTTCGGCAAAACCGCTTTCGGGCCTTTCTGCAGATCATCAGGCTGAACATCTTTGATAAAATCCCCGGAGTTCAGTATTTTAAAGAGCAACTGGTCTCCTTCCTCTCCGTATTTTCCCATCAGTACAGACAGGTTTTCAATACTGGGAGTCTCTATAGGCAGAAATCCGAATTTTTGGAAGACCGTTTTGATCTGATCGAAAATAAAGGTACGTTTCACCATTATTTCGGGGCCGAAATCCCGTGTACCCCTGGCCAGACTAGGTTTTGACATGCGATGCTTTCAGAAAAGTTTTCGCAAAATTAAGCATATGTTTTAAAAATGCGGAAGAAATTTTGACAGGCTGGCCGAAGAGTGGATGAATGAGCGAAAAAATGGTACAAAGAAAAAGTTTTGCCACTCTACCCATTCACTGACACCCTTTTCCTGCAAAGCAACGGATTTCAGACGTAATAAGGGACTTTCAGGTTATATCAAAAATTTCCCGTGTATAATTGTGTCTTCCTGAAAATTTTACTAATTTTGCCCCTCAATTCAGAAACTCCAAAAAAATTAAACATATACTGAGATGGCAGTAACGCAATTAAAAAGAAAAGGCAGAAAGAACAGGGCCGTAGCCAATAATAAAGTAGCTGACGTAAAAAGACTTACGCTTAAGCCTACCATTAAGAAAGTGGATGTAGAAGAGCTGAAGGCTTCTTTCGCAAAATAATACGGTCTTTATGCTGACCAAAAAAAACTCCTGAGTGATGCTCAGGAGTTTTTTTGTATCTTCAGATCACCCGAAGTCTGTCCGCCACGTGCGGCCTTCTTTTTACGGGCCTGCTCTTTTCGGAATAGCTTCTGACGCTCCTTGAAAATCTTCTTGCTTCTGATCTCAGCCCTGTAGTTGCCTCCTCTGGAAAACAAGACCAGCCCTATATTCACCAGGATAAGCCCCAGCAATCCTATGGCCATCCAGGTGGAAGTATGCACCGGAGTCATCCTGAGGTAAATGGCTTGTCCAAAAAACAAAAGCCCTGAACTGATAAGCGAAAGCCCCCCTGTCAGACAAATCAGCCACTTGGTTTTCAATGGCAGATTGTCTATCAATTTCTGTCCGGGCGCCTTCTTATCTTTTATTATCATTTTTTGATTCGTATTTTTGGGTTTTGGAAACAATAAAGATACTCAATAAAACCGAATAAATGAAATACCTGATAAGCTTTTTAATTCGCTTCGTTCCACGTAAATATCTGCAATTATTCAGTCATATTCCTCTGAGGGTATATTCATTTTTCATGAAAGGCGATAAGGTAGAATGTACAGTGTGCCATAAAACACTCAACAAATTCTTACCTTACGGCCGCCTGCATCCGCGTGAGAACGCCCTGTGCCCCAGCTGCCTGGCCCTCGAGCGCCACCGCCTTATGTACCTGTACCTGGAAAAGAAGACCAATTTCTTTACCGACAGACTTAAAGTGCTTCATGTTGCCCCTGAATACTGCTTTATCGACCGGTTTGAGAAAATGTCCAACCTTGAATACATCACCGCTGACATTGAATCTCCGCTGGCAAAGGTCAAAATGAACATTGAAGCTATCCCCTTCCCCGAAAATACGTTTGATGTCATTTTCTGCAATCATGTGCTGGAGCATGTTGAACATTTTGATGTAGCAGTTAAAGAACTGTACCGTGTGCTGAAACCCGGAGGATGGGGTATCATGCAGTCGCCCCAGGATATGAAAATGGCCCATACCCTTGAAGATCCGTCCATTACCGACCCCAGAGAAAGAGAAAGGGTCTTTCTTCAGTCCGACCATCTCAGGCTATTTGGCAGAGATTATGGCAGGGAACTCTCACGGGGTGGATTTACAGTAAAAGAAGATACGTTTGTGATGGATCTGCCTTCAGACCTCGCCCGCCGTTATGCACTTCCGATGGAGGAAATTGTTTACCTTTGTCAGAAGTAGTCAACACTTAACCTTAAAATAGAATGAGACTGAAAAACAAAGTGGTGCTGATTACCGGCGCCAACTCCGGTATAGGCTTTGCCTCCTGTCTTCAGTTTGCCCGTCAGAAATCAAGAATCATCTGCCTGGACATTGGCAGAGAAATCAACCTGGAACTTTCCAAAAAGCTTTCCTCACTTAAAGCATCTTTTTCTTATTACGCCTGTGATGTCTCGGACAGAGATCAGGTCAGTGACACTTTCCGGGCCATTCTTCAGGAAACAGGGCACATTGACGTCCTTGTCAATAATGCAGGTGTTCTGGGGCCGAAACGCAAAACTGAGGACTATCCGGAAGAAGAATTTGACAGAATCATTGACATCAACGTAAAAGGCGTCTATTATTTTATGAAAGCCGCACTCAGGCACTTTGCAGAAAGAAACCAAGGTGTGATTGTTAATACAGCCTCTGTAGCCGCAACACTCGGTATGGCAGGGCATCTCGCTTATGCGGCCAGCAAACATGCCGTTTTGGGTATGACCCGAACCGCTGCCATTGAGTACGGCAGACAGGGCATCCGTGTTAATGCCGTCTGTCCGGGATTTACGCAAACTTCGATGCTTGAGAATGCGGATGCTGACCTGCAGTTCAGGGAAACACTGAAATTTGCAACCCCCATGAAGCGCTTCGGAGAGGCAGATGAGATCGCCGAAGCCATCATATTTCTGGCCTCCGATGCTTCCGGTTTCATCACCGGTCAGGGCATCATCCTCGACGGGGGCCTTTCTGTCCAGTAAAACAACATCCCAAACCCATGAACTATCAGAAAGCATTTTCTCTGGAAAACAAAGTTGCCGTCATTACCGGCGCCAGTAAAGGTATCGGCGAATCCGTTGCCCGTTTTTTTGCCGCTCACGGTGCCTCAGTAGTGATCAGCAGCCGGAAACAGGCCGATCTGGAGGTGCTGGCCGCCGACATTGAAAAGGAGTCGGGTGCCAGGGTACTGCCCTTCGCCGCCAACGCCGGCGATACGGATCAGCTCAGAAACCTGTTAGATAAAACACTGGAGGTATTCGGCGGGGTAGATATACTCGTCAACAATGCCGCTACCAACCCGGTGTACGGACCGGCGCTTGATTGTGATGTCACCGCATTTGACAAGATCATGTCTGTGAACGTAAGGGCCCCTTTTGAATTTTCAAAAATGGTCCATCCGGTCATGAAAAGTCGTGGAGGCGGCAGCATCATCAACATCAGCAGCATTGCCGGCACTACGCCGGATCCCGGCCTGGGCATCTACAGTGTCAGTAAAGCTTCACTGAACATGCTCACCAAGGTACTGTCCAAAGAATGGGGGCCGGATCATATCCGTGTAAACGCCGTATGCCCCGGACTGATCAAAACCAAGTTCAGCCAGGCACTCTGGCAGGACGAAAAAACATTGCATCACTTTACCAAACGACTTCCCATAGCCCGCATGGGCACAGTAGAAGAAGTAGCCGGGCTGGTGCTGTATCTGGCATCAGGAGTGTCGGGCTATACCACCGGAGGAATCTTTCCGGTAGACGGAGGTACAACTATTTAAAAATATGACTTACGATTTCAACAAACCGGTTAACCGAAAAAACTCCAACAGTTTTAAATGGGACAGGTATCCCGAGGGTGTCATTCCCATGTGGATCGCCGACATGGATTTCGAGGTAGCTCCACCGATCAAAAAGGCACTCTTTGAACTGGTTGATCACGGTGTAATAGGCTATAATCATACTCCCGCTGAACTTGAAAAGCTGGTGATTGAACGCCTTCTTACCCACCATAACTGGGAAGTACGTCCTGAATGGCTGGTATGGCTTCCGGGGCTTGTGCCGGGACTTCATGCGGCTGCCCGCTGTGTCAGTGATGACTATTATGCAGTGATGACCTCCAGCCCGGTGTACAAACCTTTTCTTGAAGCCGCAGAAATAGGCAAAAGAAGGCTTCAGAATATCCCGTTCATATGGCAAAACGGACGCTGGGAAATGGACTTTGACGAAATGAAAAAAACGGTTAATCCATCCACCCGGCTTTACATGCTCTGCAACCCTCATAATCCTACCGGAAGGGTGTTCAGCCGGGAAGAGCTGGAGCAACTTGTGGCTTTTTGCCTTGACAACAACATTATCCTGTGTTCAGATGAAATCCATTGCGACCTGGTGCTTGATGATACAAAAAAACACCTGAGTGTCGCTACATTCAATAAGGAAATAGAGCAACAGTCGATCACCCTTATGGCCCCCAGCAAGACCTTCAACATTGCCGGTCTGGGGTGCTCATTCGCTGTCATTCCCAATCCTGCCATCAGGGCTGATTTCCAGAAGGTCATCTACGGTATCATGCCCCGGCCGACAGGATATTCCTATGAAGCAGCTCTTGCCGCATACCGCGATTGTGAAGACTGGCGGATACAATTGGTTGATTATCTCAAAAGCAATCATGAGTATCTGCTTGAAGCCATCAACAAAACCGGTGTGTTGAGCATGCAACCTGCCGAGGCTACTTACCTGGCCTGGATCAATTATGAAAAAACCGGGATCGACAACTTCACGCAATTGCTGGAAAAGAACGGTGTAGGTGTCATGGATGCTGCTATTTTCGGAGGACAGAAACACTTTCGCCTCAATTTTGCCACTCAGAGGGGTGTATTGGAAGAGGCTGTGTCACGGATCTTAAAAAGTCTTCAATAATAAAAAGGCCGTAGTATACTGAGAGATCTGCGGCCTTTTTACAAAAATCACTCTGCAGTATTATTCCTTGTCCATTCTTCAATGGAAGACTTCTGAGTATGAAGCCTGATAGCCATCGCAACGGACAGGATAACCCCTGCCGACAGTCCTGTAAACAGGAACAATACAAAGATGGCGAATAGAATATAGACACTCCATCCGATTTTTCTGAGGTCCTCTTCATAAATGTCATAGCCGGTCAACTTCATAGCGCAGTAAGAGGCATAAGCCAGTACGGCCCATGAAAAAGCCTGAATAAGAACCTTCCAATTCGTCATCATAGCAAAAATGAGACATAATAAAGCCGCAAAAATGCAAATAGCCATAGCAACACTTGCAAGAATCCTTAGTGTTTTACGTCCAAACATATAAAATGTAGTTTAAAGGTACCCTTACAGGATAACCAGGGATCAGGAATATTTCAGAGAAAAACCCGGTAAGGCCTTTCGGAGGCAAAAATAGTAAAAATCCCGCCGGATTTAAACTACACGTATATATTATGTCAATGTAAAATATTGATCCTGTGATTCAGGAGAAAAGAAAGCAGCTTTTGTTCATTTTTCAATGTAAAACAAGTGCGGTACGGACTTGTTTTGTCATGGTTTTTGCTTCGCTTTGTAAAGATACGTATTGCCCAAAAACACATGCCAAAACAAACAAAATTCCAGTTTTTTTGATCTCCGGGGCCAAAAAAGTTGCACCCCTTCGGGGTTAGGCCTGGAGAATTATTTGCACCGGTTTTTAAACGAAAATCATTGCCTGAATAGAAAACAAACGTCGAAACTTGTTTTGTCATGGTTTTTGCTTCGCTTTGTAAAGATACGTATTGCCAAAAACACATGCCAAAACAGACGAAACTCCAGTTTTTTTGATCCCCGGGGCCAAAATTATTGCACCCCTTCGGGGTTAGGCCTGGAGAATTATTTGCACCGGTTTTTAAACGAAAATCATTGCCTGAATAGAAAACAAACGTCGAAACTTGTTTTGTCATGGTTTTTGCTTCGCTTTGTAAAGATACGTATTGCCAAAAACACATGCCAAAACAGACGAAACTCCAGTTTTTTTGATCCCCGGGGCCAAAATTATTGCACCCCTTCGGGGTTAGGCCTGGAGAATTATTTGCACCGGTTTTTAAACGAAAATCATTGCCTGAATAGAAAACAAACGTCGAAACTTGTTTGTCATGGTTTTTGCTTCGCTTTGTAAAGATATGTATTGCCAAAAACACATGCCAAAACAGACGAAACTCCAGTTTTTTTGATCTCCGGAGCCAAAAAAGTTGCACCCCTTCGGGGTTAGGCCTGGAGAATTATTTGCGCCGGTTTTAAACGAAACTATGGCTTGATTAAAAAGCAACTATCGAAACCTGTAGCACAACCATTCCATCATTTCTGACTTTGAAAGCTTGAAAGCAGATTCTGTGGTCCGGATAAGGATAACCATAAATTTACAGTACACTATTTAAGAATCTGGTAAACAACCAGCGCCGACACATAGGCCAGTATACTCATGTATCCCAGCTGAATGATTGGCCACTTCCAGCTTTTCGTTTCTCTGTAAACGATAGCGATAGTACTCATACACATCATGGCAAAAACATAAAATATCAGGAGAGAATAAGAGGTAGCAACAGAAAATACCTTTTCTCCGGTTTCAGGATTGACCTCATTGTTCAGCCGGGCCTTAATGGTATTTTCATCCGCATCATCTCCGCCGATACTATAAATCGTCGACATCGTACCTACAAAGACCTCCCTGGCCGCAAAAGAAGCGATAAGTGCAATACCGATCTTCCAGTCATAGCCAAGCGGTTTGATGACCGGTTCGATTACTTTGCCAAAGATACCTGCATAGGATGCCTGCAGGCGGGCACCGGCAATTTTATTCTGAAGGTCCGTTTCATCCGCTCCCGGGTTTTCAGCAACCACCCGGGCCTCAGCCCTGTCAAGACTGTCTCCCGGCCCGTAAGTAGACAAAACCCAAAGCACTATCGATATGGCTACAATCACCTTTCCTGCTTCAAATACGAAGGTTTTAGCTTTTTCTACAATGGTGAAGCCTACATGGCTCCACCTGGGCATTTTATAGGTAGGCAACTCCATCACAAAGTAGGCCTTCTCGCGCGACTTAAGAATTTTCTTCATCAGCCATCCGGCCAGCAGCGCAGAAAAGAAACCCAGAAGATACAAAGCCATCAGCGCAAAGCCCTGAAGGCCGAAGATCCCCAGTACCGTTTTCTCCGGAATGATCAGGGCAATCAGAATGGTATAAATCGGAAGTCGGGCCGAACAACTCATCAGAGGCGTTACCATGATGGTGATCAGGCGGTCTTTCCAGTTGCCGATGGTACGGGCCGACATCACGGCAGGCACAGCACAGGCCATTCCTGAAATCAGCGGCACCACACTTTTACCACTCAGACCAAATCTCCTGATCAGTTTATCCATCAACACCACCACACGGGCCATATATCCTGATTCTTCGAGCAAAGAAATAAATGCAAAGAGGAAAGCGATCTGGGGAATAAAGATGATGACCCCCCCTATCCCGGCAATTAGCCCGTCAGTCAGCAGATCCGTAAGCTTACTCTCCGGTAATACAGATTTGAGCCAGTCGGTAAGTGCCGCCATATTTTCATCAATCCAGTCCATCGGATAACTTGCCAGTGTAAAAACCGACTGAAAAATGACAAAAAGTAAGGTCAGAAATATAAAATAACCCCAGAATTTATGAAGAAGTATTTTATCCACTCTTGAAGAGAAGGTTTCCTTAACACGTTCTTCCTCTCTGAAGCTCATCACCTGGTCAAGGGTCCTTCCTATATCTTCGTAGCGGTATATTACCTCATCAGACTGAAACCGGTCCGGATCAAAATGATGCGCACGAACCACTTTTTCTATCTTCTCTTTCTGAGCCTCTTCAAGAAAGGACAATTTATTGCCCTGGGCCAGAAACTGCATTGTACGATAGGCATTCCCTTTTCCTGCGATCTCACCGGCGCTATCCAGCAACGGCTCATATTTTTCCAGAAAAACAGTCTCATTACTGTGCGTCCCCGGTTTTTCAAGGTTACGGGCAATAGCCAGCTTAAGTCCCTGAATACCGATACCTTCTCTCGCGTTGATCTCTACCACCGTAACTCCGAGAAGCTTCTCAAGCCTGGCAGAGTCAATCATTATCCCCACGTCATTGGCGGCATCCAGCATGTTCAGAGCAAGTATTGAAGGGATCCCCAAGTCGCTTACCTGCTCAAAGAGCAACATATTGCGCTTCAGATTGGAAGCATCCGCCACCACCACCACCAGATCGGGATAATCCTTACTTTCCGGATTGATCAGGATCTCAAGCACTACCTGCTCGTCAAGAGAATTGGGATAAATACTGTAGGTACCGGGTAAATCAATAACCTGAACCTCGGTCCGGTCGTTAAGACGGCAGATACCGGTTTTTTTATCAACAGTAACCCCCGGAAAGTTTCCGATTTTCTGTCTGAGCCCGGTCAACTGGTTAAAAAGAGAAGATTTTCCTGAATTGGGATTGCCGATTAATGCTACTTTCATATGTCTGACAAAAGCGGGGACCCGTTTTTAGTTTAGAGGAAGGGAAATAATAATGGTGGCAGCTTCAGATTTGCGAAGCGAAAGCTGGTAATCATTGCCGATGGAAATACAAAAAGGACATCCCATGGGAGCTACACAATCCAGCTTGATCTTTGTACCCGGCAGACATCCCATTTCAAGAAGTTTCAGAGACAGCTTACTGTCAGAAAAAGATTGAATCACCCCTGTTTCCCCTTGTTTGAGATCGGCTACCGTCATGCTGCACCTAATTAGATTGATTATAAATAAGAACACAAACATAGTCAATTTTGTTCTCAGATCACAATCTATTCCCGAAAAATTCAGGCTGTGCGTGACATAAAGTCTTGCAGCAGGGCCTTATAATCCCTGATATTACGTTCTTTTGTTGCTTCGTCCCAACCGAGTGCCGGGGCCATTACACCGGCCACCACTTCAACACTGTCTGAGGTATCCTGCCAGTCTGTAATCTCCATTCTGATCCTTCTCGCAAGAAAATCCCGCAATGACACTGCCATTTCTGATCTGGCGGTATAGAGGGCCTCAGCCAGGATAAAAGAATGACGGGGGTGAATTCGCTTAGTCAGCTGAGGGATTTCGCGACATATTTTCAGCAAATCCCCGGAACGATCTCCGTATCTGGACAACAATCCCTGAATGGCCTCTTCTTCCAATCCTGTTTCTTTGGCTTCTGAAATGAACTTATTCCGGTTAAAATCAGTATCTCTGGCACCGGTAAGCCGGTAAAAATGGGTAGACGAACCGGCTTCTTTATTCAGGATACGGCAGGCTTTATTAACGGCATCTTCTGCCATCAGCCGGTAGGTAGTCCATTTCCCTCCTAAAACACTCAGCAGACCACTGGAATCATCATGCTCTATTTCATGGTCTCTCAGCAAACTTTTGGTGTCCTTACGGTTAGCGGCAAGTAAGGGCCTCAGTCCACCGAATCCGGCTCTTACGTCACCTCTTGAAGGGACATTCGCAAGAAATGGCGCTATGGTTTCCAGCAGGTAGTCTACCTCATCACTTTCAAGGAGGGGTTCCAAAGCTATGTCCTGCGTCGGGGTGTCGGTAGTACCCGCCATCACAATATCCTCAAAAGGAATAACAAAAACGACCCGGCCGTCCCTGGTTTTGGGAATCAGAATCGCCTCTTTTCCCTGAAGGTACTTTTTATCTATAATAATATGAACCCCTTTACTGGGACGGATCCTTGTGATCTCACCGGTATTAGCCATCAACCTCACCACATCACTATGAACACCCGTACAATTTATAAACAATCTGCTCTTTATTTTAAACCCTGTTCCGGAAACCGAATCATAAACCGAAGCGGCTGAAAGCTTTCCATCTGTGTCTTTTTCAAATCCGGTAAGTCCGATATGATTTACAACACAGGCTCCGAGCTCATCAGCACTTTGCGCCAGGGCAAAACAATACCTCGCATCATCCAGCTGACCGTCGTAATAGAGAACGCTGCTGTGTATCTTGGATGAAATATTCGCCACCCTTGCTTTTGTTTCCGGTTTACTGAGCCAACGGGCTTTGGGAAGGGTATCATTTTGAGCAAACCAACCGTACATCAATAATCCGACAGAGAAATAGAGTCCTTCAAACCATGAAAATACTGGCGTGATAATGCCGAGAGGCCTGGCCAGATGCGGAGCATTGTTCAACACAAAATGCCTCTCTGCCAATCCATGGCGGACCTGCTTGAGCTGCCCGAAATCAAAATTCTTGAAAGCCTGCTCCAGGTATCTTACACCTCCGTGAATAAGCTTTGTAGATTTGGAAGATGTTTCGGCGGCAAAATCCTCCCGCTCAATAAGGGCTACCCGGAATCCTCTCAGAGCCGCGTCCAACGCTACTCCGGCACCGGTAGCCCCGGCGCCTATCACACAGATGTCAAATGTTTCTTCCCTGAGGGATATCAGATTTCTTTTCCTGTCCACCGCTGAGCACTGTATTTATTGGGAAGGCAATTTAAGCAATTTAGCAGGTATGAAACAAAAAAATCCTGCCAGATCGTCCCTATTATCAGGGTTCGCTTACGGCTTCCAGTTCTTCCACTCCGTCATTAAGGGTTACCAGATAGGTTTTCAAAGGAATAGTAAAGGCTTTTTCATAAGCAGCCGATGCATCCGCAATAAACTGATCAATCGCTTCATTCGTCACCAGGTTGATGGTACAACCGCCAAAGCCGCCGCCCATCATTCTTGCTCCCAGTACATCGGGGTTTTGAGAGGCCAGGTCAACCAGAAAGTCGAGCTCTTCACAACTCACTTCATAATCTTCCTTCAGTCCTTTATGAGTTTCATACATGAAGTCGCCGAATTCCCTGAAGCGCCCGCCTGTCAGCGCATTACACGCCCTTCCTACCCTTTCGATCTCCGAAACCACATAATGACACCGGCGATAGACGACCTCGGGAAAAAGCTCCTTAAGGGATGTAAGCTGCGCCAGCGAAATATCTCTGAGCGAATTTACTAAGGGGAATTGCGTCTTTATGATCCTGACACCCTCTTCGCATTCTTCTCTGCGCTTGTTGTAAGCCGACTCTGAAAGATTATGCATTACCCCGGTGTTGCACAAGACGATGGAATGATGGCGTGTCGGCAAATTGAAATACTGATGTGTGAGTTCCCTGCAATCCAGTTTGATTACTGCGTCTTTTCTGCCAAACAACGAAGCATACATATCCATAATGCCGCAGTTCAGTCCTATGAATTTCTGCTCTGTGCGCTGAGCGATCCTGGCGAGGTTCAGTCTGTCAATCGAAAGACCAAACAACTGGTTCAGCCCATATCCCATACCAGTCTCAACGGCTGCAGACGAAGAAAGTCCTGCACCGAGAGGAATATCCCCTCCAAATGCCAGATCAAAGCCATGAGGAATAGCATAGCCCAGATCTCTCACCTCACTGATGACTCCTATCAGATAGTTGGCCCATTGCTTGGCTGACTTACCGAGATGATCCAGGTCAATCTCATGATACTCATCAAGGTCAGCAGCATAAAACCTGCAAACCTTATCTTCTCTCGCTTTCAGGGCAAAATAAATGGCTTTATCAATGGCGGCAGGCAACACAAATCCGTCATTATAATCCGTATGTTCGCCAATAAGGTTAATTCTTCCGGGAGATTTGATAACAGTTGATGGATGAACATGATAGATGTTTTCAAATTTCGAGCTTATCAATTCAGCATTCCACATTTTCTTCTTTTTTGTGACCACCGGCACTCTGGGTGCCTGAAATAGTTTAGTTTAACAATAATATCCCGGAGTTCTTTTATTTTAAAGCAACTGTTTTATTACCGTCCGATTCCGGATAGAGTCGTGAAACGATATGATTGCCCAGTTTATATCCCTGCTCCAATCCGTTCCCGATGGCATCGGTAAAATGGATACCTCCGTACAATCTGGAAATAGCGGCTTCTTCAGCAGCATGCCTGAAAGAGTTGAAAGTACGCGCTTCGAGCCCGAATCGTTCTTCTACCGTATCCGTATATTTAAAATTATCTCCGAAAAAATGAGTCAGCACAACGGATGCAGTAGACGAAACCGTTGAATGTCCGCTCAGATACTCAGGGAAAGGCGGTGTCTGCAGCATGGGGCGCCATTTGGGATCAATGAATTTCCGGATAGCGGTTTCGGGTCTTACCCTGTCACTCCGGTATTTTTCATCCCAGCAGATAATAAAGGCATCCATCAGACTCATGGAAAGCGCCGTGTACACTTCCAGGGTTTTACCCAGACTTAAATCCGCCTTCTTACAGGCAATACCTGCAATACCCATCCAGTGAGCCCCGGGAGAGATTTTCTTCACCCCTACCATCAGGTGTCCGTTATCCTGCAATGCAAACGGGTTACAGTCCCAGAATGCAGCAATCTTCCGGTGTTCCATCGGCAGTTTCTGCTGATACACTTCTTCTACCAGCTTATAAAATTCAGATCCTTTGGCTGTCGAAAACGGCACCGGGGCTTCCGGTTTGAACTGCGAGGATGAATCCAGTGTGAATGACCTCACTGTAAAGAAATAAGGCTCAACCGCTGCGAAGTACCCCGGAGGAGTCGGATACCAGTAACCATCCTTCATCTTTGGAGTGTATCTGGGATAATTGCTGATCCTGTTGTATTTGTCTGCTTTTCCGTAAGGAAGTATCTGCTTAACTATCTGAACAGCATATTCACGCGAGTTGTCAATCACTTCGTCCGGAAAACCGGCCTTTCTGCATGAGTCAAGCCAGCTTTTTTCAAGGGCATTCAGCATACTCCCCGACGGCTGTATTTTCCTGGCCGTTTCCATCATCGCCAGTATGGCACTCATCTGGTACGAATACCTGCCTTTTACTTCGGGTTTCTTAATTTCCGGATAACCGTTAATCCTGTTTCTGAACGATTTAAAAGCAGTATCATGCTGACTGATCACTTCATAACCAGCCAGGGTGGTATAAGAAAAGAAACGTGTGGCCAGCGGTGGATTGGAAACGTCATGTAACATAATCTCTGACATTTTCCCGATCACCATGGCAGCATCTTTATTGGTCAGCCCGGGTAAACTATCCGGTTCTTTTTTACAACCCGAAATCAGCAAAACGCCAATCAGTAATATTAAAAGAGATCTCATGTTAATTTAGAATTTATAAGCCTGCACAGATTTCTGATTTACTCCCAGCAGCAAAGTATCATGCACAATAAGAACACTTCTTACGTCGCCTTCAAGCTTAAGTCCGCTTTTCAGAAAGGGAACAGCCGAAAAACTGCCCTTACCATCACCTTTCAGCAGCAGACCGTAGCTGGCATCATATTTACCGAATTTCAACCTGCTTTCAGAGATATTTCCGCCGAAGAACAGGTCCTTCTTTCCGTCATGATCAAAATCAGCAGCGGAGATGGCAAAAACCGGTGAAAACTGAGCCTCCTGAGGGAGATTGACTTCTTTGAATCTGTAACCTTCTCCTGATATAAAAAGTGCTGTCTTCAGAAAATCAGCCTGTAACTTCCCGGCACCGTCCAATTCTTCTTTGGTAAATAGGTCCGTCAGCGTGGCATCGGCATAGGATTTGTAATCCGGGAAACGGGTTCTCATGATGCTGAGCTGATCCAGTAACTCGTCACGGGTCACATACGGGTAGCTCTTGCCCTGAATATAAAAACACAGGACAGGGTCTACGGCACCGTTGTCATCGAAATCCTTATAGTACAACTCTGCAGGCTCCTTTTCACTGGCCCTGAGCTGGGAATTCAGCCCGAGGTTACCCAGCACCAGATCCGCCTTTCCATCTCCGTTGAGATCTTCCAAAAGTAACTTGTTAAACAATCCGCTGTACGATTTATCAAAGTACTGCGAAGTGACATCCGTAAGCTTTTTTCCGTCAGAGGTATACACCGTCACAGGCATCCATTCTCCTACCAGCACCAGCTCCGGTTTCCCATCTTTGTTAAGATCATGCCAGGCGGCATCGGTGACCATGCCTAATGTTTTGAAAACCGGTGCCCACTGCTGGGTCATGTCTGTAAACACCCCTTTCCCGTTATTGATAAGAATATAACTGCCCGGGGGCTCCGGATAGCGGCCCGGATTGACTCTCCCGCCCACAAACAGATCGGGATACCCATCACCATTCAGGTCGGCCGCCCTCACACAACTCTTACTGATTTTCATTTCGGGGAGCGCTCCGGCCGCCTTTTTATAATTGCCTTTACCATCATTCAGATAAAGTCTGTCTGATAATAAGGGATCGGCAGGCGCAAACTGATGATATCCTCCGCTTGCTACATACAGATCTGTAAATCCATCCCGGTTGGCGTCAAAAAAGAGGGCATCCGTATCATAATATGATTTATCTTCTTCAAAAGCCGCCAGAGCTTTAGGGACAAAGGAACCGCTCTTTGACTGGATAAAAAGTGTTGCTGCCTGACCGGCTTCCGCTCCTACAAAAATATCTTCCAGCCCGTCTCCGTTGACATCCGCTTTGGCCATACACGGACCTGAAAAAGACAAGGGGTTCACCAAAAGAGGTTGTCTTTTAAAGTCATTGAGTGTTTTCTCTGCATGTTGAAACCTGACCGGAGAAGTAACTTTGGTAAAATATACTTCAGGCGATTTGTTCTTTTGTGAGACCGTAACAGCATTTTTTTCCTCCAGCCTGATCTCCTGATTGGTCTTAACATCCTGTAAAACCTGTGATTTCCCGCTGAGCCAGATAATTTTTACAGAATCAGCAACAGGCATTTTCCCTAATCCGAAATGAAGTACAGGCGACACACTGGACTGATAGCCTCTGGTGGGCATCTGCTCCAGGTATTGCATCTTGCCTCCGCCATAGACTGTCACTTTGGCGCCGAGTCCGAGACGGTTTTGCTTTTCTCCCTCAAGCTTTACTTTCAGATAATTATTCCCGGTTTTACTGCTTTGATTCTGGTAGACAAAAGCAGGCAGATTGATGTTGTTGACCACCATATCCAGATCACCGTCATTGTCAAGGTCAGCATAAGCCGCACCGTTACTGTTAGCCGGCTGATTAATGCCCCAATTGGCCGTCTTATTACTGAACGTCAGATTTCCGTTATTTTTGAAGACATAGTTCGTCATATTGGAAGAAGGTATCTGCTTTACCAGGTCCAGCACATTCTGACGCTGCATATTTGCCTGATTGTTGGTAATGTAGTCTCCCATATACTTCAGGAAGTCCAGATTTGTATAATCTCTCAGATACCCATTTGTAACAAAAAGGTCTTTCCATCCATCATTATCATAGTCAGCCAACAGCGCACTCCAACTCCAGTCGGTGTTTGATATCCCGGCAAGTTGCCCGATTTCTGAGAATCTCAGACCGGTATTGGCCGGATCATCTCCATCGGTGCCAAGGTTAAGCTGCAACATATTTCGCATGTACTGATGCCCGAATCCCACTTTTATGTTGAAATCAAACTTCTCATAATTGTCAGGAGACATCAGCAGCTTCTGACGCCTGTTATCTTCCGGCAACATATCCAGTGTAAAAACATCTGCGAAACCGTCATTATTAATATCAGCGACGTCGCTTCCCATTGAAAAATAGGAAAAATGTCCGACTGACTTGCTGATCTGGTTGATAAACCCTCCTTTCCTGTTATTCAGGTACAGAAAGTCGGGTATGGTATAATCATTGGAAACATAAATATCCTGCCAGCCGTCGCCGTTAAGATCCGCAACGCCCACCCCCAGTCCGTATGACAAAGCTACGCTCAGGAACCCGGCCTGCTTTGTAATATCTCTGAACAAGGGCTCTCCGTCCGGCCCTTTGTCATGTCTGAAGAAACGCATACCATTGGATGGGTCCTCCTGTTTCAGAATTTCAGCGGTAGTGGCTTCATCCAGAACGGGAAGCGATTTGGGGTTATGATTCAGCAGGAACATATCCAGGTCCCCGTCTTTATCATAGTCAAAAAATGCCGCCTGGGTACTGGTAGCGGGGCTATCAAGCCCATAGGCCGAGGCTTTCTCCTCAAATACCGGCACACCTTCTTTTCCCGGGCCTTTATTGATAAATAACTGATTGGTACGTTTTTCCGGAAGAAGATTACCGGAGTAACAGACATAAATATCCAGGAGTCCGTCTCCATTGACGTCTGCCATGGTAACACCGGTTTTCCAGGGTCCTTCACGTCCCTGAACTCCTGCCGGTATAGTAATATCTTGAAAGGTCATGTTGCCTTTGTTGAGATAAAGGCGGTTGGATTCCATATTACTGGTAAAGTAAATGTCATCGAGTCCGTCATTATTGACATCCCCGATAGCGACACCACCACCATTATAAAAATACTCGTACATCAGTACATTGGTATTGAGCCCCTCCACAATAGTGTTCTGAAAGTTGATTCCGGTGCTTTCAGGGGTAAGGAGCGTAAAAACGGCCGGGCCGTCGTCCGCGGTTTTTTCGCCGGAATCATCAGGCTTACTCCTGCAGCTGCTTAGAATGGCCATGCAGCAGAACAGGAAGCCCACAAAAAGGGATAGTAAAAATCTCATGAGGTAAGGTCAAAAAAAATTGGGTAGACGATGTCGCTCGGCTTAATCATCTACCCAAAGTTAAATACTCATATCATTAAAAACCCGGGTTTTGAACCAGATTTTTGTTACGGTTCATTTCATCCCTGTGTATCGGCAAACGATACATTTTATCAAGCCAGGTACGGTTCTCTTTACCCGGATCCAGATCCACTACTTTGTAATTATAATCATAGTTAGAAGGATCATACTTATAAATAGATACCGTCTTTCCAGCCTTCAGAGTACCAATGATACTGATGATGTTAGCCTTGCGACCCAATGTTGAGGCAGGGATCATCCATCTGCGGGCATCGTGATATCTGTGCTCTTCGAAAGCCAGCTCAACCCTTCTCTCATTTCTGTAACGCTGACGCAGCGCATCACCTGACTCGGTGATAGCCGGCATACCGGCACGGAAACGGATTTTGTTCAACCAGGTACGGGCTTCAGCATCTTCTCCCAATTCGATACAAGCCTCCGCATAATTCAGAATGGCTTCAGTGTAACGGATATGAGGGAAAGGAATCTGCTGCCAGGTATTCTGATCAACAATAGCCGGATTCGGATCAATAAACTTACGCATATAATAACCGGTATAGCTACCGTTCCAGTCTTCGATAGGACTGTTACGGGTATCCAGCCCGAAATGCGCTACTTTAGCTCCGGCGGCGTTCACTACTTCATACTGTCCGGTCTGAATCTGGTTAGCCGGATCTCTTGGCGCCACACTGGCAGATCTTGGCTTCCAGTCTGCTCCATCGTAAAGAATCGACGCATAGAAACGAGGGTCTCTGTTGGCATAAGGAGCTGTGGCCTGAGCAGGATTGCTCCAGCTGAATTTGGTTCCATCCATCATCTCATAATCATCTACAAAATGTTGGATAGGCGTATTACCAGCCCAGTTGTTGTAACCATTAGGTCCGTTGAAAAGTCCCTGACGACCACCGTCTTCTTGTTTGGCATTGATAAAATAACGTCCGAAGATCATATCTCTTTCTCCGCCGCTTCTTGACATCGCCAGGTTGTTGTAGTTGGTAGTACCCTGCTGTGCCGAAACCGGAGCAGTAAGCGCTACTTCGTATCCGAGACCGGAAAGATCCAATACCGCTTTGGCAGCAGCCTTGGCTTTTTGCCAACGCTCCGCTCTTGTTCCGGTAGAAATCAACAACAGTTCAGGCTTTGCAAAAGAAGCAATATCAGCTGACTTCGCCTTGGCAGCCGTGGCATCATACAGATCACTGGCAGCATACAATAAGATACGAGACTTAAGTGCAAGTGCCGCCGCTCTTGAAGCACGACCTGCAGCCATGGATTTGCCATTAAGCAAACCTGCAGCATCATCCAGATCCTTTACAATGAAGTTAATACATTCTTCCATTGTATTTCTTGGTGCAAGGTAGTCAGCCTCTCCCAGTTCATAAGGACGGTCTACTACAGGAACACCACCATAGTAACGTACCAATTGATGGTAGTAATAAGCCCTCATGAATTTGGCTTCTCCAACCAGGCGATCCACAATGCCGTTGGTATTGGCAAACTGAGGTGAAGCAAGATTCTTGATCGCTATGTTGGTAGAACGGATACGACGATACATCTCTACCCAAGAGAGTGTATTATTTACCCAACCAATATCAGCGGGGTTAGATCGGGCTTCTGTAATTGTAGTAATACCACGACCGGGGTGCGTAAAAACAGCCTCATCCGTCAGGGATGCAAGCATCTGCTCGTTAAAGCCACCCAATCCCAATCCACTGTAAATATCCGTAACAAAAGCCTCAGCAAGAGCTGCATCCGTCCAAACAGCAGCTTCAGACACCTGATCCAAAGGTTTGGTGTTTACGAAATCGTCATTACACCCTGTGAAAACAACAGAAGCTGCAACGGCCGAAAGTAAAATATTTTTGAATTTATACATTTTCGTTGTTCAATTTAATTTTAATTAAAACGTTGCTGTCAAGCCAAAGTTGATAACCCTGGACTGAGGATAATACTGGCCTGTATAATTGTCAGACTCAGGGTCATACACTTTCAGCTTATCCCATGTCAGCAGGTTCAGACCGTTCATATAAACCCTCAGGTTGTTAAGACCAACTTTAGTCATGATAGTGCTTGGAACACTATAACCCAACTCAAGGTTTTTCAAACGGATATAATCAGAACTTCTCAACCAGTAAGTGTTATTGCCTGAATAGTACTGATCACTACGGTTGGCAATACGCGGATGTACACTGCTTGGGTTATCAATAGTCCATCTGTTCTCGTAGATATCCAGCAGGAAGTTACCGATGTTACCGGATTCACCGGCACTTACGTAAGTTTTGGCACCGGCTGCTCCCTGGAAGAGTACAGTCAGGTCAAAGTTCTTGTAAGAAGCAGAGATATTGGCACCACCCTGGAACAACGGAAGGGTTGTGTTGTCTGTTCTTACCATATCATCCGGAGTGATCTTACCATCTTTGTTGTAATCCACATACTTCATGTCACCAGGGCGAAGTGTACCTACGATGGCAGAATAGTTGATCGGATTGGCATCGATTTCAGCCTGATCTTTGAATACACCGTCATACAGATAAGCCTGGAAAGTGTTCATAGGCTTACCGGTAGTTCTCTGCCATTCAGGAGCTCCCGGAGCTTCATCCCAGAAAATAATCCTGTTTTTTGAATAACCACCGTTTACAGCCACACTGTATTTGAACTCGCCTGTCTGGTTACGGTAACCAATGTTAAACTCCCATCCTTTGTTACCCACTTTACCGATGTTTTCAGCTGGCAGCGTCAAACCGGTTGATTGTGGTACGGAAGCGTTACGGAAGTAAAGAATGTTACTACGGATGTTAGAGAAAACATCGAATTCGAAGAACACCCTTCCGTTCAGCAACTGACCTTCAAGACCCAGGTTGGAGTTGTTGGCCACCTCCCAGGTAATGTTATTGTTCGGAACACGGGTTTCAAACAAGGTCTTGGTCTCTACATTGTTGATGATATAGCTTCTGAAACCATAAGTAGACAGGTATTGATATCTGGCTACAGTAGATGTTCCCGGCAAAAATACCTGGTCACTACCCAGCTGTCCCCATGATGCACGGACTTTCAAATAGTTAATCACAGGGATTTCTTTCATGAATTTTTCCTCTGAAAGTACCCATCCGGCCATTACACCAGGGAAGAAACCGTATCTGGTGGCAGGAGGGAAGATATCCGAACCGTCATATCTCCAAAGGAATTCCGCAAGGTATTTTTCTTTGTAGTTATAAGCCACACGACCAAAGTAGTTGATACGGGCAATCTCATAGGCACCACCATTGTTATTTTTCTCCAGATCACCACCCGCAAACATCTGGTCAATGGCAGGTGAAATGAAGTAACGACGATAGGCAGTGAAGTTATCTCCTTCGATAGTCTCTTTGTTGGTACCGGCAAGGAAAGTTACTCCGTGATCTCCGAATTTACGGTCATAAGACAACACTCCACCCAAAAGGATGTTCAACTGCGTCTCATTGTAAAGGTTCAGGTTCGGTTCAGCAGGACCACGCTTGCTGGCTACCAGCAAAGGCGTTTTACCGTCTGCTTCAAATCCGCTGCCCAGCTGATAAAGCGTCCATGGTGTCTGCCACAACTTACGGTTGTACAATCTTTTATCGATTGCAGCCGTTCCTGTAAACTTCAGACCCTCTACACCCGGAATTTTGATGTCAATCTGACCGTTGGTCTGGATGAAATCATTTTTCTGACGGTCATAACCGGTTTGGTTAGTTGTAATAACCACAGGGTTTTCACCGTTTTCGATATCCGGACCCGGCAAACCATTAGGCCAGTAAGCCGGTTGGTTAGGCTTTCCACGCATTTGCATACGGAAGATCGCACCCGCTCCTCTTGTAGGATAACGACGGGCTTCTTCACGACCCAGCAAACCGATGTTCACATTTACATACTTGTTGATCTTCGCATCCAGGTTCAATCTCAGGTCATATTGCTGATAACCGGTAGCAGAGTTTTTATAATAACCGTCCTGATCCTGAAAACCAAGAGAGGCAAGATATTTAACCGCTTCAGTACCACCGTTCAACTGCAGGTTATGACGGGCCTGAGGAGACCAGTCTTTAAGAGTTTCCTTGTACCAGTCTGTATTAGGATACAGCCATGGATCTGAACCGTCTCTGTATTTCTGAATTTCAGCAGGGGAATAAGGTGCTTTTCTCTCCTGACCGTTAGGCCTGAGATAAAGGCCATTCTGCTTATAGGCATTATTAGCAGCAGCCCATTCTGAAGTAGGCAACTGATAAATGTCAAGGTCATTCAGCATTTCTGCATATTGCGCAGAATTGGCCAGCTTGGGAATAACGGTTGGCTGAGCCCATCCCTGGTTGAATGAATAAGAAAGCTCAGGCTTGCCGGTTTTCCCTTTTTTGGTAGTAATAAGGATTACACCGTTGGCCGCACGCGAACCATAAATGGCAGCAGAGGCATCTTTCAGTACCGAGATACTCTCCACATCGGCAGGGTTAAGACGCTGAAGACCACCCGCTCTGTCCGGAATACCGTCGATTACAACAAGGGCATCGTTGTTACCCAGTGAGTTGGCACCACGGATACGGATGGCAGAACCATCAAAACCAGGCTCACCGCTTCTGTTAACAGCAACCACACCCGGAAGCCTACCGGCAAGGGAGTTAGAAAGGTTAACCGCAGGTGACTTTACCAGTTCCGTACCTTTTACAGATACAACGGAACCCGAAACCGTTTCTTTCTTCTGTACACCATACCCCACAACTACGACTTCACCCAATGACTTTACATCTGTGTTAAGGGCTACATTGATTTTGGTCTGATTTCCTACAGTAACTTCCTTTGCTTCGTAGCCCACAATGCTGAACACGAGTACGGCTTTACCGTCAGGCACAACAATGGAGTAGTCTCCATTCACATCGGTTGTAGTACCTCTCGAAGTACCCTTGATCAGGATACTTACTCCCGGCAAACCCTCATTTTTGTCACCTTCGGTAACTTTACCCGTAACTGTCTGTTCGGCATTTTTAACTCCCGCCTGTGCAGATGGCCCTGAAAAAGCCCAAACCGCACTAAGCAAAAAAGCAAACAGCACTTTAAAAGTAATTCTTTTGCTCATAAATGATTAGTTAAAATTAGTTGAATAAATGATAAGGTTTAAAGATTGGTAATTGAAAATCAATAAATTAAGACAAGACGGAAACCTGCAATTTCTGAAAATTGTCATATTTATTCTTACAAAAATAAAGGTTTTATCCCCTAAGTATAATTCAGTTTTTTAGAGAAAAAGTGAAATTTGCTTGTGCAAATGTTTGCTCATCAGGAAAAAGCAGAAAAATCTTAGATGCAAACATTTGCACAAATCCTAAAAAAAAATGTACTTTTACTGTCCCAAAAAATTACAGAAGTTTATCGGAATATGATAAAAAATCAGGTTACTATCAAAAAAATCGCCAGTGAGCTAGGCGTTTCCATTTCAACCGTTTCAAGGGCTCTGAAACACAATCCCAGAATTGGCCTCAAGACCAGAGAGAAAGTATGGGAAGTCGCTGAAAGACTCAATTACATTCCTAATCCCGCAGCATTGTTTCTTCAAAACAATAAAACCTTTACCATCGGCATCATTGTACCTTTTCTGCAGGAAGAATTCTTTTCCCAGGTGGTTACAGGTATTGAAGATATTATCTTTGAAGAAGGGTTCCATCCCATTATCAGCCAGTCCCGCGACAAAATGTCCAGGGAAAAAAAAGCGGTGGAGTCGTTTCTGAAAATGCGTGTGGACGGTGTTCTGGTATCGGTTTCCGCTGAAACAAATAACTACAATCATTTTAAAGAACTTGAAAAATACGGCATCCCCGTGGTCTTTTTTGACCGCGTGCCCAGGAATTTTCCTGCCAACAAGGTAAAATCAAGGATTACCGACGGAGCTGTCGAAGCCATCCGCTTCCTTTCCCAGCGCAATAAAAGAAAAATAGCCCTGCTTAACGGGCCGTCCAACCTGGAAGCTTCTGATGAGAGGCTGAACGGATACCTTGAAGGTGTCCGTAAATACCAGCTTACCACCTCTCCTCAGCTCATTAAGGCTACCAATCTTTCCAAAGAGGATACCACCCGTAAGATGATGGAATTTCTGGAGCAGGGTGAAACTCCCGATGCCATTGTCACATTCAATGACTACGTGGCACTCTATGCAATGCGTGCCTGTAAGGAACGAGGGGTTCTCCCTAACAAAGACATACAGTTCGTCAGCTTTGCCAATCTGCCCATCACGGCGCTCATGGAGAATGGTCCGCTGGCTTCAGTAGAACAATTTCCAATGGAAATAGGTGTTCAGTCTGCCCGGTTGCTGCTCAAATGCATCCATGACACCAGCGAAAACATCGATTATGAAGAAGTGATTATCAAAACGGAACTGATTATTCACTAAATACACGCTCGGGATAGCAGGAATATGCCTTTATTCCAGGCAATCATCAGCTGTTTTTCAGTGCCTCTTCCAGCACTCCGGCAATCTGCGGATCTGAAGGTCTGGGTGCGTTGGCGTTGATCACTTTCCCCTCACGGTCCATAATCATATATCTTGGTATGGAGTTGATTTTATATTTCTGCAGGATTTCTGAGTCCTTGGTTTCAGGAATAATATAGCTATCAGCAACATGCAGCCTGAGCTGCTTCATGGCCAGCTGCCAGGCTGCCGGATTTTCATCCAGGGAAATGTAAATAAATCTTACCCCTTTCCGGCCGAATTGTTCCTTTAATTTTTTTGAGTCCGGCATCTCTGCCCTGCAGGGACCGCACCAGGATGCCCAGAAATCAATATATGCCAATGCAGAGTCATTCAGCTGATCGAAACGCTTCTTTTTCCCTGACAGGTCCAGTACCTCGTTGTCGTCCACTGCCAGCATATCGTTGCTGATCAGCCGGGAAATGTATGTCTTATAGGCAGGGGTCTGGCAGGTAGCCAAAAATTCCGTGCTGGCTTTTCTGAACTCTTCCTCTGTATATTTTAACGGCGACATATCACTTTTACACCGGTTCAGCAGTCCGGCCATCAAAAATTCCCTGTGTTTTCCTTCAAAATGCTTGTGAATACTCAGCCTTGCCTTCTCAAAACTATCATGATTTCCATATTCCAGGTAATCCAGAAACAAAGACACCATCAGAAGCCCCTTACGATAAACCGGCATGGAAACTAACAGGGCTTCGTCCTTATACTCTTTCTTTAAATCTGAAAGATCCTTAATATACGACTTGTCCCACTGATCCGGTTTAGTCAATAATAACCGGTAATTAAGCCGTTCATATTTCAATATCGGCTCCCATACCTTCACGATGGAGGTGTCCGGAACACCTTTTGCCGCATAGGCTGAAAGATAGGCCCTTTTTTTACGGAAATGCTCATTGATCAGCCCTTCTCTTATTGACGGATCCTTGAAAAAATCCTTATTTTCAGGAACATAAAATTTCAGAAAAGACCAGGCGGGTAATACGGGATCCATCTCCTTCCTGTAAAATACCTCAAAATTCAATAGCCGGTTCAAGGCACTGTCAGCAGAACGGGCAAACCAGTACCCGTTTTCTTCATAAAAATCCAGCCTGCCGAGTGTGTCGGGAAGAGGGAAAGAAACCCGTTGATTGAGATCTTCAACCGTCTTAACAGATTGCATGACATTTTCTCCGGCGTCGAAATTTACCAGGTTTCCGAAATCGTCATGATAGCCCAGAGGCACAGCCTCCTTCCCCTTAGTCATGATCAATATCTGTACGGAATCTTTGGGCATAACAGAAGCCGATGATGATTCACCGGAGGTACAGCACTGCCAGAACACAGAGGACACCATCAGCATCCTGATCAATCGTTTTTTCATGTCTTTTAAGGTTGATTAAAACAGGTGAAGTCATATCCTCCTGTCAGCCGGACCAGATATTTCTGCCGCATCTGTCAAAACTAATCATCTTCTTCCGGCATGAGGGAGAATCACCGGAGAAAAGTTTTCCACACTTCTGAAAGCCCGGCAGACCTCATTCAGACGGCAGCAGATTGCTCCTGAATATTGACAAATATCATCTCTTCCAATCTTATTTTTCACTACATTTGTGGCGAAAATGAAAGAAATAGCTTATCTGATCAGAAAAGACTTCATCCTGGAATGGCGGCAGAAATATGCCCTCAACGGTATGATCTTGTATGTGGTAAGCACGGTATTTGTCTGTTACCTGAGTTTCAAGCTGAAGGTCAACTCCCTTGAAAAGACTACCTGGAACACCCTTTTCTGGATCATTTTGCTGTTCTCGGCGGTCAACTCCATCACCAAGAGCTTTGTTCAGGAAAAATCAGGACGGCAGTTGTATTATTATACCCTGGCCAGTCCCCAGGCCATGATCCTTTCCAAGATTATCTACAATATCGGCCTGATGCTGTTCCTGGGTTTTCTGGCTTTTATCATCTATTTTGTTTTTATGGGGAACCAGGCCGGGAACATCCCTGTATTCCTGCTCGCCATTTTCTTCGGGGCCCTGGGTTTCGCCTGTTCGCTGACCCTCATCGCAGGCATTGCCTCCAAAGCAGATAATGCCGGCGGATTGATGGCAGTCATGAGCTTCCCGGTCATCCTGCCCATGCTGATCATGCTGATCCGCTTATCGAAAAATGCTATGGATGATCTGGCCTTCAGCAGTTCTTATGACGAAATAATTACGTTGGGAGGAATTGATTTAATTGTCGTCGCGTTAAGTTACATATTATTCCCTTATCTATGGAAAAGTTAAGCGTATGAAAAAAAACTGGTGGAAAATTCTTGGTGCGGTATTATTGCTTTACACTTTTATTCAGGGTCTGCTCGGCACTGTACCCCGGCAGCCCATCCTTAATGAAACCATTCGCAACGTGTATTTTCACGTACCGATGTGGTTTGCCATGATGGCCATGATGACGGCTTCCCTGATCTATTCGATACGCTACCTTCGTAACGGAAAGATTGGTGACGACATACGCGCCGTCGGTTTTGCCAACGTAGCCATTGTTTTCGGCATTATCGGATTCCTGACGGGCTCCATCTGGGGAAATTATACCTGGGGTGATCCCATACCCAAAGACCCCAAAATTATCGCTGTAGAAGTAGGACTGCTGATTTATTCCGCCTATTTTGTGTTAAGAGGCTCTTTTGAAGATGAACAGAAAAAAGCCAGGCTCTCGGGTGTCTATAATATTTTTGCCTTTGCGGCTTTCATGCCTCTGGTATGGATTCTTCCCCGGCTTACCGACTCTCTTCACCCCGGCAACGGCGGCAATCCCGCCTTCGGAAAATACGACATGGATAGTTCCATGAGGATGGTCTTCTACCCAGCCAACATCGCCTGGATTCTTATCGGCTTCTGGATCAGCTCACTTATCATCAGGATAAAACAGATCGAACAACATCTGAACGAAAAAATCAAATGATCAAAATGACAATACTTAATCTTATTGTAAACCTTCTTGCGCTGCAGGATGTTGAAATGGCAGACACTTTTCGTGCCGAGGGTAAAATATATGTGGTCGTAGCCGTTGTGGCGGTTGTACTGGTCATCATACTTTTTTATCTGTGGACGCTTGATCGCAAAATCAGCAAACTCGAAAAAGATATCAAAAACCAATAATCTGTCAACCGGATCATGAAAAGGACCAGCATAATCGCACTTGCCGTCATTGCCATTGCCGTAGGGATGATCATCTCCACTGTAGGAGATGCCAGTACTTATGTCAGCTTCAAAGAAGCCAGGGAACTGGCAGAGAACGGAGAAGAAAAAGACATCCATGTTGTCGGTGAACTGATGAAAGGCCCGGACGGGACACCTGTGGGCATGAAATATCAGCCTTCCGTTGATCCCAATCATTTTGAATTCATGATGAAAGACTCTCTCCAGAATGCTGTGCTGGTGGTATATGGCAAACCCAAACCCCAGGATATGGAAAAATCGGAAAAAGTAGTCGTCGTCGGCAAAATGGACCTTGAGCAAAACCGCTTTATGGCGGACCAGATCCTTCTGAAATGTCCTTCCAAATACAACAACGGGGAGTTGAAAGAAGAAGAGCAGGTATCGATGAGTAATTAAGCATGAACGAAGCAAACATCGGATTTTCTGACATCCGGGGCATCCTTTCAGGATGTATAGAAAAATCCTATCCTTTCGCGGTATGGAGGAAACCGGAAACCACAAAAACTTTCTTCCTTTTTTCAACGGGTAAGTCCCCCGTTTTCAGAAGCATTGATTTTCAGGAATTGGGGCCGGGGTTTGTGATGGCTCCTTTTGAGCATGAAAATGAGGGACCGGTTTTTCTGGAAGCAGATTTTATCTCTTCTGTTCATAATGACAAACTGGATACTCCCTGGATAAATGCACCCCACGACCTCAAAGACTTTCTGGCGGGCTTTGATGCCTCCTCTCTTCAACCCGTTGAATTGAAAATTGACGCCTCTGCCTCTGAAAAAGAAGAGACAGACTACCTGCTCAAAGTTTCGGAAGTTGTTTTCGCTATCCGGAACGCTGAGGTAGAAAAAGTGGTACTTTCAAGAAAAAAGCACCTCGGGGCTGTTTCAGGCGATGACTTTTTTGATATTTTCAAGAGACTGGAATCTGCCTATCCTTCAGCCTTTGTCTCCATGACATGGTTACCCTGGAAAAATCAGATCTGGGTAGGCGCAACCCCGGAAACCCTTGTAGAGCAAACCCCGGAGGGCTTGTTCAAGACTATGGCCCTGGCCGGAACCCAATATGCATTCGGACCCGACGGAAGCCCGATAAAACCCGCTGAAGCACTATGGACCCAGAAAGAAATTGAAGAACAGGCGCTCGTATGCCGGTACATCATTAACTGCTTCAAAAAAATCAGAGTCCGGGAATACAGAGAAGAAGGCCCTCGCACCCTAAGAGCAGGCAATCTGCTTCATCTCAGCACGCTTTACAGCATCAATACCCGGGAAATCAGTTTTCCTCAGCTCAGCTCTGTCATGCTCGATCTCCTGCACCCTACCTCCGCCGTTTGTGGTATGCCGAAAGCGCGGTCACTAGCCCTTATTCATGACCATGAAGACTACGACAGGGAATTTTACAGCGGCTATCTGGGACCGGTTAATATAGAGGGGGGCTCTCACCTTTTTGTCAATCTCCGCACCATGAAAATCGAAAACAAAGAGGTTTATTCCTATGCCGGCGGAGGAATAACCACCGACTCGGACCCGCGCAAGGAGTGGCGGGAAACCGAACTTAAACTGGAAACCATTCTCCAGTCATTCCGCTGAACGCCACCCGTCTCGCAAATTAAAAAAATGCAGTTATCCAAAAACAGGCATGAATTTTGAAAGATATACAACTATCTTAAAATCAGCATTTTAAAAAAAATAACCTGTTTTTTTACGAAAGTTTTTTTTGAATAAAATCTTTTTTTTCATAGCTTAGAGCCATCATAGCCCTGAAATGGCACGATATGTGACCCATACCTGATAGCCCTATTTTCGACTTGTGAAAATTTTATTAAAATGCAGAAGCTTAGCCTAAGTCAGTCACAGCAACAGAGATTATCTCCGCAACAGATACAATTCATTAAGCTGCTCCAGATCCCCACAGCAGAGTTAAGTCAGCGTATAGAAGAAGAACTTGAGATCAACCCTGCGCTGGAAGAAGGCTCCGAGATGATGGACAAACAGAAAGAGGATGATTATGCTGACAACTACGAAAATGAATATGATGAGTTCGGGGATTATGACAGTACGGACTCTTTCGAACGCAATGAATATGTGGACATCAAGGAATATCTGAATCAGGATGACTATTCCGGATATAAAATGTACAGTGACGGATGGGGAGAAGAAGAGAAAGAATCTATGCCGGTTATTTCTACTTCCACGCTGGCAGAATCTTTAAACCAGCAACTGGGGTATATCAGACTCGATGAAAGAGAGACCCGCATCGGAGAGCAGCTTATCGGATCTATTGAAGATGACGGCTATATCCGAAGACCGGTACGTTCGATCTGCAATGACCTGGCTTTCGGACAAAATATTTATGCCTCGGAAGAAGAAGTAATAACAGTACTTCAGAAAATACAGAAATTTGAACCGGCCGGCATTGCCGCCAGAGATTTAAGAGAGTGCCTCCTGCTCCAGTTGGAAAGAAACGGTTACTCTCCTGAAAATAATGTCGCCCTGGTGATCATTGAAGACCATTTCGATGAATTCACGAAGAAGCACTTCGATAAGATCAAGAAAAAACTGGGCATAGAAGACGATATCCTCAAAAAAGCATTGGGAGTCATTACCCGTCTGAACCCTAAACCCGGAAATATGGGTCATGGCGACAGCACTGCCGCATACCTGATGGCCGACTTTATTGTCACCACTCAGAACGGAAAGCTTGAGATTATCCTGAATTCCAAAAATGCCCCCGACCTCCGTATCAGCAAATCTTTCTCAGAAATGCTGGACACTTATGATAAAGGGGATAAACAAAACAGGCACATTAAAGAGACCGTCACCTTTGTGAAGCAGAAGCTTGATGCGGCTAAATGGTTTATTGATGCCATCAAACAGCGTCAGCAGACCCTTTTGCGTACCATGGAAGCCATCGTCATGTACCAGTATGATTTCTTCTGGGAAGGTGACGAAAGCAAACTGAAGCCCATGATTCTGAAGGATATTGCCGAAAAAATCGAAATGGACATTTCAACGGTATCCAGAGTAGCCAACAGCAAATCGGTTCAGACCGATTTCGGCATCTACCCCTTAAAATATTTTTTCTCAGAAGGTATTTCTACGGATTCGGGAGAAGATGCCTCCAGCAGGGAAGTGAAGAACATCCTCAAAGAACTGATCGGTAATGAACCCAAAAATGCGCCGCTTTCGGATGACAAACTTGAAAAACTGTTGAACAAACGTGGGTATAACATTGCCAGAAGAACGGTGGCCAAATACCGTGAACAGCTTAACATTCCGGTAGCAAGGCTCAGAAAAGAGCTTTAACAACAGAAAGAGATATAAAAACCGCCCGACAGTGTTATATTTGCAACTCAACTTACCGGAGAACCTCAATCATATCAACGTTTCGTGAATTCAGCGCTTGCCAGGACACTCTCCTATCTTTTGCATCCTCTGCTGATGCCGGCTTTCCTGATAGGGTTTCTTTATTTCTTTTTTCCTGATCCCATCCTGCTGAGGGGCGTCGGACTGAGACCTTTCCTGTTTCTGCTGGGCATTATTTTTATTTATACGGCGGTTTTCCCGGCGTTGCTGGTCTATTACCTCTATAGCAAAAAGATGGTCAGTGATCTGCACCTTTCACGATTGCAGGACAGGCGCTGGCCCTACCTCATCACGGTGCTGCTCTATGCCGGACTGTTTTTCTTTCTTTACAGACAGGGCGGTATACTGATCCCTTCTTCAATGCTTTTGCTGGGCATGGCGATTGTCATCAGCCTGGTCGGCCTGATCAGCCTTTTCTGGCAGATCAGCGCTCATATGGCAGGTATGGGGGGTGTTCTGGGCACTATTGCCATACTTTTACTGAAGTATGGTGAAAACAGCCTTTTTCTGCCTTTATTATTCCTGTGCCTTCTCAGCGGTTTTCTGGCCTCTGCAAGACTGAAGATGAATGCGCACACGCTCTGGCAGACAGGAGCCGGTTTTTTACTGGGAATGGCCGTCAGCATGGCCGGGACCTGGCTTTTTATTTAACTTTTTTGAATTTATGCACATCAGAATCGGAACACGTGGCAGCAAGCTGGCTTTATGGCAGGCCTATTTCATAGAAGAAAAGCTAAAGGCGGCAGGCCTGAGTACAGAGATTGTTATTATTGAAACCAAAGGAGATAAAATTCTGGACAGGTCGCTCTCAAAAATCGGCAGCAAGGGGGTTTTTACGGAAGAACTTGAGGAACAGCTGACCAGTGGAGATATCGATATTGCGGTACACAGTGCCAAAGACCTTCAGTCTGATCTGGGAGAGCAATTTACCCTGCTGGCATTTACCGAACGGGAAAGAATAAATGACGTACTCGTCAGTCATGACTCTTCGCTTGACCCTGCCTCCGGACAGGTATTTACCGTGGGCACTTCCTCCACACGGCGGGTGGCCATGCTGCGTGCTTACTATCCTCACCTGAAGATTACGGACATGCGGGGTAACCTGCAGACCCGTATCAGGAAAATGGAACAGGGAGACTGTGATGCCCTTTTGCTGGCCTATGCCGGCATACACCGTATGCAACAGGAAGACCTCATCGTTCATTATTTTGATGAAAACCTGTTCACACCGGCAGTAGGTCAGGGAACTGTAGCCATCGAAGCCTCCGTCAATCTTGACAAAAAGAAAGCCGCGCTGGTAAGGAGCTCCTGTAATGACGCTGTCACAGAAAACTGTCTGCTGGCCGAGCGCGCATTTCTTCGTAAATTGCAGGGAGGCTGCTCTATTCCGGTGTTCGGAAATGCCGTTTTCACGGAAAACACCCTGCAAATGTCCGCCGGTATCATCAGCCTGGATGGCAGCGGGATCGTTCGGGAAACCCTCAGTGGGCCATCCGATGACCCTGAAGCCCTTGGATTAAAGATGGCCGGAATGATTCTCGAAAAAGGCGGTGACAAAATCCTTCAGGACATCAGAAATAACCTCTAATCATTAAAGACAAATATGAAAAGGCCCGTTTTGATTTTTTGTGTACTTCTGATTGCCATTTCTGCTACTGCTCAGAAAAAATCCCGTAAGGATTATCTCATCACCCTGAAAACTGATTTCGGAGAAGCTCACATGGTGCTTTTCGATGAAACGCCCCTGCACAAAAAGAATTTTCTCAAACTGGCGAAAAGCAAATTTTATGATGGCCTGCTGTTCCACCGGATCATTGACGGTTTTATGATTCAGGGAGGAGACCCTGTGTCTAAAAATGCCAAGGAAGGAGAAAGGCTTGGCATGGGAGGCGGTGATATGGAAAGAATCCCTTACGAATTCACCCCTTCAAAGGTGCACAGAAAAGGAGCCCTTGCCGCCGCCCGCGACAATAATCCGGAAAAAAAATCGAGTGCCTGTCAATTCTATATTGTACAGGGAAAAAAAATGACAGATGCCGAGATTACGGCAGTTGAAAAAAGAAACAACATGTCATATACAACTGCTCAAAAGGCTGACTTTATTGCCCTTGGCGGCACTCCGCGCCTGGACAATAACTATACGGTCTTTGGAGAAGTCATTGATAACCTCGGATTGATCGATGAAATTGCTGTACAGAAACGAGATCCGTCTGACCGCCCTCTGAAAGACATAAGGATGAGCATGACCGTCAAAAAGATGCGTAAAAAGAAGATTACAAAACGTTACGGATACCGGTTCAACTGATATGAAAAAAGTGCTGATCACCGGATCAAATGGCTTGCTTGGGCAGAAACTCGTAGCATTAATGGCCGGACAACCCGGCTATGAAATCATCGCTACTTCAAGAGGAAACAACAGGCTGCCTTTTTCAGCAGGGTACCGTTATTGCTCTATGGACATCACTTCAGCGGAGGAAACAGAGGCGGTAATAAGCACTGAAAAACCGGACGTGATCATCCACACGGCTGCTATGACGCATGTGGATCAGTGTGAGGCAGACAAAGAAGGCTGCTGGTCGCAAAATGTTTATGCCGTGGGGTTGCTTGCTGAAATATGTGCCCGTCTTGATATATTCCTGCTCCACCTTTCTACTGATTTTATTTTTGACGGCGCAAACGGCCCATATAAAGAAACTGACGAAGCCAATCCCGTCAGCTTTTACGGATGGAGCAAACTGGCTGCAGAGAGACTGGTGCTTCATAGTAAAGCCAGGCATGCCATAGCCCGCACAGTGCTGGTATACGGTATTGCCCACGACATGAGCCGCTCCAACATCATTCTCTGGGTACGAGACGCACTGAAGAAAGGGCAGGCCATCAAAGTGGTAACCGACCAGTGGAGAACCCCCACCCTGGCGGAAGACCTGGCTAAAGGCTGTATGCTTATCGCAGAAAATGAAGCGGAAGGCATCTTCCATCTGTCAGGAAAAGACTTTCTGACGCCCTATGAAATGGCCCTTGAAGCAGCTGCCTATTTCGGCCTTGATGACTCCCTGATCACACCCGTAGATGCTTCGACTTTTACCCAACCCGGAAAAAGACCCCCGAAGACCGGTTTTATAATAGACAAAGCCGTAGATACGTTGGGTTATACCCCCGTGAGCTTCAAAGAAGGCATTGCCTTTCTTGCCTCCCAGGTTGAAAGACCATACTAATATTTGATCCGGACTTTCCTCTCTCCCTTGCTCATACACCCTGTTTGATTCCCTTTCTTTAAGACTTCTTTCCTTTGACAGAAAAAAAACAGTATTTGCTGTAAGTTTTTACCGGCGTCGGATACTAATTGATCAGAACAGGCCGGGTATTCAATTACCACTTAAAACAGCCCGCCGGAAAAATTGAATATGGAAAAGGAATTTCTGACACTCATTCACCTTCATCAGCGGATCATCCACAAAGTCAGCAGGATGTACACGGACCATACCGAAGACCGGAAGGATCTTTTTCAGGACATTGTATTTCAACTCTGGAAATCCTATCCGTCATTCAAAGGCACCGCAAAAATCAGCACATGGATGTACAGAATCGCGTTGAACACAGCACTGGCAGCCAGACGCAAAAGCAAGCCGGAACTGTATTACAACGAAATTCTCCCAGAAAAAGCAGAGGAAGTTTTTGCAGATGATGAAAGAGAAGCATATCTCTACATCGCTCTTAAAAAACTCCCGGAATCCGAAAGAGCGCTCATTGCGCTTCTGCTCGAAGACTTGTCGTATCAGGAGATCGCCGAAATCACAGGCTTGTCGGTCAGTAATACAGGTGTGAAAATTAACCGTATCAAAGAAAAATTAAAGAACATTTTAAACCAATAAAACAATGGACATTCAACATTTGAAATCAGCCTGGCAAAACGACCAACCGGACCATGTCACTGAAAAAGATCTTCAGCGCATGACCCTCGTCTCTCAGCATCCTTCACTAAAGAAGATCAGGAAGAGACTTATACTGGAATCCATCCCTCTGGCAGTATTTATTTTTTTATATTATGATGCTTTAGACGGACATCTCCGGCCGGTTTATGTCAATGTTCTCCTGACCTCTTCCGTACTGCTTTTTGTTCTGAACAATCTGCTGAGTTACTTCCGCATCAGTCACATTTCCGGCCACAGAGACCTTATCAGCGCTGCTGCCATCAGACTAAGGCGTGTACGTCAGGCGGCGGTTATCTCCCTCTGCTCATCCGGTTTCTACAGCATTGCCCTGTTCCTGTTTCTGACCTCAGGCATTCACTACACTTTCCCGAAGTATCATCTGGCAGCCATGATGCTGCTGGCGTTTACAGGTATTCTGATCTGGTCAGGCAAACAATGGAAAGACAGGATCAGACACTACGAAGAAGTCTTCCGTAATCTGCAATAGGTGCTTCATTACTTTACCGTGCGGGTCAGCTTTATACCAAACAGGTCTTTTGAGCGGCTGAAAATATATCCCACCACTGCCAGGGTCATTGTGCCTCCGAATACCACCGAAGGCACAGTTCCCAGGAGTTTAGCGGCAAGACCTGATTCAAAGGCGCCCAGTTCATTCGACATACCCACAAAAATGCCATTGACAGAACTCACCCTGCCGCGCATGTTATCCGGCGGCAATACCTGCAGGATGGTTTGCCTGATAACCACACTTACGCTGTCAAAAGCACCAGTAAAGAATAATGCCACTACAGACAGTAAAAAATGAGAAGAAAGCGCGAATACCAGTGTGGCCACCCCAAATCCCGCCACTGCCAGTAACATATTTCTCCAGGCCTTCTCTGTGGGTGGAAAGTAAGCCATGGCCAACATGGTCAGCACGGCGCCTGCACCCGGTGCGGCTCTCAGAACGCCCAACCCTTCGGGACCCACCTGCAGAATGTCCTTGGCAAACACCGGCAAAATGGCAATAACGCCGCCAAAAAGTACGGAGAACATATCCAGAACGATGGAATACAACATGATCTTGTTTTGCCAGACAAAACGGACTCCCTCTTTCAGACTTTCAGAAAGGCGGGCTTTCAGCTGGTTCTCCACCGGCTTACGGCTGATCCGGGAAGCGATAAACCAGGTAAAAATCAGCATAACCAGCACCATGTATAGGGTATTTACCAGTCCCAGATAGGCATAACAAAAACCTGCCGATGCCGGGCCCACAATAAGGCCAACCTGCCAGAACTGACTGCTCCAGGTGGCTGAATTGCTGTAATGCTCGGGTTTGACCAGAAAAGGCTTGAGAGAACCCCATGCCGGGTTATTGAAGCCCCTGGCAACCCCAAAAATAAACACACAGAGATAAATGAAGGCCGGTTGATTTTTTTTCTCCAGATGAAGGCCAAGACCCGGATTCACACTGATGATCAGCAATACGGTAACAAAAATTATCACAAGGAAACAGGACATATAGATCTTTTTCCGGTCATATTTATCCGCCACATAGCCCCCGAACAACGCCAGTGAGATAAAAGGTATGGCTTCAAAAAGACCGACGAGCCCCAGCACAAACGGATCATGGGTAATGTCGTAAAGATAAAATGAAATGACAACCTCCTGAATAAGTACGGCTATGGTAAAAAGAAACTGAGCGCTTACAAAATACCTGAATTCAGGGTAGCGAAGGGCTGCATAAGGATCGTGGCTCATAGAATATAATGTGTCTGAATCACTGCAAATATGCAACCTCTTCACCGAATCTGTATCTGTCAGTGAATTATATTCTTCAAAGGCTCTTTTTAAAGACGTTTCAGAAAACAACTTCGCTCAAAAGCAAGGAAACTTCTCTTGAAAACCATTCAATATTGGCGCTTCCCGGCCTTCCTTTTTTTTGATGTTCCGCAAGCTTTTCAGGAACGTCTGTTGCATCAAACAGGATTACTTAACAACGGATTGTCTTATTATCTGTTATCTGCCGGCCTGATGTTAATATCATTCTATTTTGCTAATGTTGTTATGACTAATTTTGCATTTTATCAGTCAAAAAATGCGGTCAATTACACTCTGCTTAATCAGTATTCTCTTTGCAAGTCCATTTTCATCAGCACAAAACCTGCCCAGTCTCCTGCTGGATAAAAACATCAATGCCACCTTCTCTATTCTGGCTTACGACAAAAGCCATCAGGAATGGGGCATTGCGGTAGCAACAAACAATCTGTATGTAGGCAATTCTACGGTTTATATTCAGCCGGGAATCGGCGCTTTTTCAATAATTGCCGAGACCGACCCGCAATATGCTTATGAGGGATTTGAACATTTGAAAGCAGGAAAATCCATCAGAGAAGCCATCATGCTGACCCGAGAAAAAGACAAGGAATGGTATTACCGGCAGGTGTCGGGTGTAGATGCCAGCGGAAATGTATTTGCCTTCACAGGGGCAGCATTGCCGTACTGGAAGGGGGTCTCGCTGCATTTGGCGGGCGATCAATTTGTGGTGATGGGCAATCAACTGGCACCGGGAGTACTGGAAGCGATGGCGGAAACCTACAAAACTTCTCAAGGTACTCTGGCAGAACGGCTATTGAAAAGTCTGACCGCAGGACAGACGGCTGGCGGACAAGTTCAGGGAAAACAATCAGCGGCATTGGTGGTGAAAGGCACAAATAACGAATGGTTTAACAATATCGATCTGCGGGTCGATCATTCGGCTGAGCCTTTCAAAGACTTACAGAAATTACTGGATTATCACTACGGCAGGATCCGACTAAACCAAGCCAGCTATGCCATCCGGAATCAAAGAACAGATCGTGGAAAAACCCTGCTCAGTGAAGCCGAAATCATGCTGGAAGGCTGGAATGGCATGTATAGCAAAATTGCAGTAACGCATTTGCTTTTGGGAGAAGAAGACGAGGCCATCGCTTACATCCGTAAAGGATTATCGGAAAACCCGGCCTGGAAGGAAAATCTTTCGGCATTTTACGTCCTCAAAGACCATCCCGATACCAAAGGTCTGATTGATGAACGCACTTTTTCAGAGAAAGATTGGGCCAATGCTTTATCGGTGATGCTTCAGATAGGGCAAGTGGAAAAAGCAAGGGCACTTTCAGATAAACTGGTACATCAATATCCGGCTTCCTCTTTACTGCATTACGTTTCGGCTAAATGCTACAGGCAATCAGGAGATAGGAAAACAGCCGAAAATAAAATCAAAAAGGCCCTGGAGCTTGATGAAAACAATGAAGAAGCTAAACTTTTTCTAAAAGAACTATAAAAAAATACAAATGGAAGAATTACTTAACTTACATCAACAAACGAAAAATGTTTATCAATGGACCAACAGATTGCTGGAATCTGTTCCTTTGGAAAAATGGGAGGTGCTTCCCGAGGTCTTGCAAACATCGGTTAACTGGCAGGTCGGACATCTGATCGTGAGTCATTATTATCACTCGATCTGGGTGGTGAAAGGCTTTCAAATGGAAATAGCCAGGGCGATTCCGCTGCAGGCTTACGGTGAGACATTCACATCGGGAGCCCCGGGTGAGGCTGTTGGTAAATTCGACAGTAAAAAGCTGCTGGAACACTTGCATTTTGTGCAGGAACAGTCATTGCAAACGCTATCCGGGTTACAGGGCGAAGTACTTCCCTCTCCTTTGGAACCTACCGGTTTTCCGCACCCGATTGCGACAACCAAGCGTGAAGCCATTGAATGGAACATCCAGCACACGATGTATCACAACGGGCAATTGGGTCTTTTAGCAAGAGTGCTGGAAAAGCGCTTTGACTTTGGATTAAAGAAGTAAGCATTCACTTTTTTAATGTAAAAGCATTCCTGACAGGAGCAACATCCGGTATCGGTAAAGAACCGTCGTTGCTCCTAAAATACCGTAAAAACCTGCCAGATCAATTACCTGTAAGGAGTTTACAGTAAAAGGTATTTGACGGCTATTGTTACCGTACCTGCCGGATCACAGCTACCACTATAATGAAAAAGTTCTCCTGACCAACAAAAGAGGACACAAAAGACTGAAATACAACGGGTTAATTTAGCCATTGTCTTTATCGGTCAGTAGGCTGATTTTGTTAATCCAGGCCCAAAACGTAAGGATACTTATTCCCGTATTTTCTTCGTGTTTTATAAACTACTGTACCTGAACGGAGTTCGTCAATCTGCTTATTTTTGTCTTTTCGTACTATTTTCAGAAAAAAAATTAGGGTAAACAGGATTCCGGTTGTCATACAGTAAAGCGGCATGGACTCTTATACCAAATGATTGCGGTCTGTCGTTTTTTTAGTTTATATATTCAAAACAAACAATTATGAAAAATCACTTATTCGCTTTCTGTCTGCTTGCAGCCAGCACATTGTTAACGTCATGCAACGGTTTCCTTTATTCTGACGACGTTCCTCCCGGAGGATATGAAACCAGGTCTTATAACTTTCAGGCGTTTGACCGGATTGAAGCCGGCAATGTATTCATCATCCATGTGATTCCTTCCAATGAATTCAGCGTAACAGCCAAAGGTGCCAGGCAGGACATCGACGATCTCATCATTCAGAATCGTAACGGAGAATTGTCTGTACAATACCGGAAAACCGGCCTGAACATCAAAAAGATCAGACGACACAGAATGGAGATCGAGATCAGAACAAATAATCTGAAGGAACTCGATCTGGCCGGCGCCAGTAAAACAGACATTTCGGCACAGTTCGACCTCAGTCGCCTGGATGTGGACCTTTCCGGAGCCTCCCGACTTACACTTAACGGTACTGTAGGTAAACTGGAAGCTGATATTTCCGGCGCATCAGAAATATCGCTGCTCAACCGGGTTACAGAAATTGATGCCGATATTTCCGGAGCTTCTTCACTTCATGCCTTCGATGCAGATGCTGAGAATGCATACCTTGACCTGTCGGGTGCCAGTAAAGCAAAAGTAACCGTAACAAAGCTGCTGGATGTGGAAGCCAGCGGCGCAAGCACTGTTACCTACAAAGGTAATCCTTCTGTCAAAACCCGGCTCACCGGAGCCAGTAAAGTCACTAAAGACTGATCAGCAGGTATACCGGGTTATCTGAAACCGGACATTCTTTTTGCGCCGCCATCAGTCGAAGCGGTCGATACAACGGCAAAGTCCATTTTTTAGTGAACAACATGCGAAATTGAACTTCCCTGTACCGGCTTTTCAGGAATGACAGCACATTAATGTAATTCCTTATACAAATAATCAATTTTAAGCAGGAAAATCAGGACGTTTTTGTAATTTGAGACTTTAAAATTTCCCCTGAGTTATCAATATGAAGAAAAACGTCCTGATTTTTTGCTTTGCACTTTTGACTACCCAAGTCTTTTCCCAAAAAGTTTTTACGCGTGACGACACCCTCAGAGGGAGTATTACTCCTGAGAGGATCTGGTGGGATCTTAAATATTACGCCCTTGACATAAAAGTAGATCCGGCAGAAAAAAGCATTGCAGGTACCAATCTTGTGACCTACGAAGTCCTCAACCCCTCGCAATCGCTTCAGATCGACCTGCAGCCACCAATGAAGATAATCTCTGTAATCCAGGATGGTAAGAAACTCGACTTCAGAAAAGATGGCAGCAATGCCTATTTCATAAAACTGGACAAAAAACAGGTAAAAGGCAAAACAGAATCGATTCTGATTGCTTATGAGGGACACCCCAAAGTTGCCCGCAGAGCGCCATGGGACGGCGGACTCTCATGGTCGAAGGATCAGAACGGCAAGCCCTTTGTGGCTACTTCCTGTCAGGGACTTGGCGCCAGTGTATGGTGGCCCTGTAAAGACCATATGTATGATGAGCCGGACAGCATGAGTATCCGTGTGACGGTCCCTGACGGTCTCTGGGACATCTCCAACGGACGTCTCAAAAAAATGCAGCTGAATGCCGATGGCAGCAGAACCACAGAATGGTTTGTGAGCAATCCCATCAATAATTATGGTGTAAACATGAACGTGGGCAACTATGTCCACTTCTCTGAAGAATACCAGGGAGAAAAAGGCCTGCTGAGTATGGATTATTATGTACTGCCCGATAACCTTGAAAAAGCCAGGGTGCAGTTTAAGGATGCCACCCGGATGATGAAGGCATTTGAACACTGGTTTGGCCCCTACCCTTTCTATGAAGACGGATTCAAGCTGGTGGAAGTACCCTATCTTGGAATGGAGCATCAGAGCTCTGTTACTTATGGAAACGGATACAAAAACGGCTACCTGGGCCGCGACCTTTCCGGCACCGGCTGGGGACTAAAGTGGGATTTCATCATCATTCATGAATCCGGACACGAGTGGTTTGCCAACAACATCACCTACAAGGACGTGGCAGATATGTGGATACATGAGAGTTTCACCAATTATTCAGAGACCCTTTTTACAGAATACTATTACGGAAAAACCGCCGGAGAAGATTATGTGATCGGAACAAGGGCCAATATTGCCAATAAAGCCCCCATTATCGGGGTATATAACGTCAACAAAAGCGGTTCGGGCGATATGTATTACAAAGGGGGGAACATGTTGCATACCATCCGCCACGTGATCAATGATGATGAAAAATTCAGGCAGATTCTCAGGGGACTGAACAAAGATTTCTATCATCAGACGGTGACTACGGAGCAGATAGAAAGTTACATTTCCCAAAAGGCCGGCATTGACCTTTCCAGGGTGTTTGACCAGTACCTGAGAGACATCAGGATTCCGAAACTGGAAACCGAAATCAAAAACGGCACCATACGATACCGGTGGACCAACGTCATAAAAGGTTTCGACATGCCGGTAAAAGTAAGTATAGACGGCAAAGAAGCCCGGTTTATTTATCCGACAGAAACCTGGAAGAGCCTGAAAGGCGGCAGTATTACTCCGGACAGGAATTTTTATATTGAATAAACTCCACCCGGGACACTTTCCCGGGTTTTCTTTTTTTAATGTCCCGGTTCTTTTCAGGTCTCCCATTCACTTTTAAATGCGCGGCACCGTTTATTCTGTTTTTTGCTTCGCGTCCTCAATACCGTACAGTCTTCAAAAACACATGCCCAAAAACACTTAAAATAACTGTCTTTTGTACCAGAGCAAAACTATCGCCCGCCTCCTGGATTTGCAGATTAAAGCGTGGTTTCTTTTTGTTCTTACAGGTTTAGACCCTCTGTAGCCTTCCTCCGCTTTCAGATAGTCAGGGCAAACGCATTTAACTTTTTTGGATGGTTTTGTCATGGCTTTTGTTTTGCTCCGCAACAAAAACGCATGGCCAAAACCACGGTTAATCTTATCTCCTAGCCCGGGATAAAACTCCATGTTATTTAAATTCCACCCCTTCAGGGTTAAATGCGTTTGCCCTGTTCAGATAGTGTACACTGCGCAAAATATCCTTAATTTTGCAGATTATGAGCCAGCCAGACACCAATTCAAAAGAAAATATAATTTCCATATTTTCAGAAAATTTTGAAAATAACATATTTTCGAAATTTACATTAAGTTCAGTAATATCAAAAAATATTGAATTTAAAAATGTATTTATCCGGCCCGTCATCCTGAAAGACGGACGAAAACTTTCTTTTCTGTACCGGTATCCGACAAAGGATGTAACCCGAAATCACAGCCTGGAAGAAGCCATCACCTTGCTGGAACAATACCTGGGCACCACATTTCTGCAGGCAGATCTTTTTACAGTTGACACCTCCTATCACTTTCTCGCCAATCGCAAAGGCAACAGTCGTCTTACCGAAAAGAAAATCACCGGAGAAAGAAGTGTTACCGCAGATCACAACAAAACCAAACAGCGACTGGTAGGCCGGGATGATCAGGCTTACCTGAAAGTGCTGGGCATCATGACCGATGACGGAAAAGTCAGAAACGACCGTCAGGATAAATTCAGACAGATCAACAAATACATAGAATTCTTCAGCCAGGCGTTAAAAGAATCCGGCTTGCAGGGAGAAGTAAAAGTAGCAGACATGGGTTCCGGAAAAGGATACCTGACCTTTGCCATGTACGACTACCTGAGAAGTGCAGGCTTCTCACCCTCTGTCACCGGCATAGAATTTCGTCAGGATATGGTGGCATTATGTAATCACATGGCGGATTCTGTCGGTTTTTCTAATCTTCATTTCAGACAAGGAACGATAGAGACTGCCGAAATTCCGGAATTCAATGTGCTGGTAGCCCTGCATGCCTGTGATACCGCTACCGACGAAGCACTGTTCCGCGGAATCAGTTCCGGAGCCGACATTATCCTCGTATCACCCTGCTGCCACAAACAGCTCAGAAAGCAATTCCATCCCGATACCGACCTGAAAGCCCTGGGTAAATTCGGCATTCTGGAAGAACGACAGGCAGAGATTCTGACAGACACGATCAGAGCGCTCCTTCTGGAAGCCAGCGGCTACAAAACGAAAGTATTTGAGTTTATTTCTACCGAACATACGCCCAAAAATCTGATGATTGCCGCGGTAAAAAAGACCGGGCATGTTTCTCCTGATCCGGAAAAGTTGAAAGAAATCAACCTGTTGAAAGAGCGGTTCGGCATCCGGGAACATCACCTGGAAACCCTGCTGCTCAAAATTCAGTCATGAGACCGGCCAGTGTGTTAAAATCTGCCGGTTTTTCATGTATATTTAAGAAAATTTATTAACCCTGCTTAAAACTAAACTAAATGGAACAAACAGAAAGTACACCCGAACTGAAACGGGAACTTGGCCTGCTGGACGGCACCATGCTGGTGGTAGGCTCTATGATCGGCTCCGGGATCTTTATTGTCAGTGCGGATATCACACGTAACGTTGGCTCTGCCGGATGGCTGATCTTCGCCTGGATTCTCGGCGGGCTGATCACTGTAGTTGCCGCCGTAAGTTACGGGGAGCTGAGCGCTATGTTTCCAAAAGCCGGCGGGCAGTACGTTTATCTCAAAGAGGCCTACAATAAACTCATCGCATTTCTCTATGGCTGGAGCTTCTTCGCTGTCATTCAAACCGGCACCATCGCTGCAGTGGGAGTGGCTTTTTCCAAATTTGCCGCTTACATCTACGAGCCTTTGAGCGACCAGAACATACTCTATGAACTGGGGGCCTTTAAACTCAATGCTGCCCAGCTGGTTTCTATTGTCACGATTATATTTCTGACGTTTATCAACAGCCGTGGCGTCAAAAACGGCAAATATATACAAACTACTTTTACGATAGCCAAGATCCTGTCCCTTTTCGGGCTGGTGGTCTGCGGGCTGATCTTCGGAGCCAAAGCGGAAATCTGGAATGCCAACTGGGCCAACGCCTGGGATGCACTCAGCTTCGACAAGCAAACCGAATCCTGGATTCCCATCGGGGGTACTGTGCTCTTTTCGGGACTTGCCGCCTCAATGGTGGGCACATTGTTTTCAAGTGATTCCTGGAACGGCGTTACCTTTATCGCCGGTGAAATGAAAAACCCTAAGAAAAACGTCGGTCTAAGTCTTTTCCTGGGCACAATGATCGTTACGGTCATCTACATTACAGCCAACCTGATGTATGTAGCCGTAATGCCTCTGCAGGAAATCGCCTTTGCCAAATCCGACCGGGTGGCTGTAGAAGCCTCCAAGTATATTTTCGGAGACACCGGCACACTTATCATTGCCGTGATGATCATGGTGTCTACTTTCGGATGTAACAACGGCCTTATCATGGCTGGTGCCAGGGTCTATTATACCATGGCTCAGGACGGGCTATTTCTTAAAAAAGCAGCCAGGCTCAATAAAGCCTCCGTACCCGGCTGGGGACTGTGGATTCAATGCATCTGGGCTTCGGCGCTCTGCCTCACCGGCAAATACGGCGACCTGCTCGACTTCGTCATGATCATTGTCATCATTTTCTATATTCTTACCATCCTGGGCATTTTCATTCTGAGAAACAAAATGCCGGATGCGGAACGTCCTTATAAAGCCTTCGGATATCCGATCCTTCCGGCCTTGTACATTCTGACCGCTACTTCCATCTGTGTGGCCCTGCTGATAGACCGCACCAGCACCTGTGGCTGGGGAGTAGTGATCATGCTCATCGGTATACCGGTGTACTACCTGACAAAACCGAAAGGAAAGTCCTGATATTCAATGCGGCGCCCTGTTCTTTTCAGGGTGCCGTTTCTTTGTTAACAGGTATTAACATTCCGGAGATGCAACTTTTTCTTTTTTTTTCCATCTAATAGGAAAAATACACTTATCATGAAAAAGACATCTCTCAGATTCGGTTCAGCTTTTATTCTGCTTTTAACAGTATTGCTGTTCTCAGGCTATGATGCAGACGCCCAACGCAGGCACCGTCATCATCACAGAAGAGTCTTCCATGCAAGACCGCATGTGCGCGTGTATGTTCCCGCTCCGCCACTGGTGTTAAGAATTACGCCGCCTCTTGCCTACCGCCACAGGGTTGCTCCCAGGCATCGTCATTACAGATACAGGGACAACTACCATCGTCATTACCGTCATGACAGAAGATATGACAGGAGGTATGAAGACAGAAATCGTGAATACCGTGACAGAGACCGTGATGACCATGACCGGGACTTTGATCGCCAGGAACGCAGAAATAATTACTGAAATTAAAAGGCTGCCGGAATACTCCGCAGCCTTTTTCTGTATCCAGCTGTTCGCAAGGGCAGTATCCGGGCGTTTTTGGGGTTTTTGACCAGAAATATCTATATTTGTCAAAACCTTAAAACCTGGTTCATGACGCATTCAGATCAACGGTCCTATTTTTTTAAAATTGACACTACAATCAAACGCATCCGCAGTTTTATGCAAAAAGGCCTTGCGGAAGCCGGAATTGATCTGACCGTCGACCAATGGGTGGTTATAGACCATATCAAGCCTAACCCCGGCATCAGCCAGAATGATCTCGCTCTGGCCGTTGCCAAAGATGCGCCGACCGTAACCCGTATTCTGGACCTGCTGGTCAGCAAAGGACTGATCAAAAGACAGATGGGAGAAAACGACAGACGTAAATTCAGACTCTTCCTGACCGCCGAAGGAGAAATACTGCACACCAGGGCTTTCGGGGTGATTGCCGAGATCCGTAAGAAATCGTGGGGCGAACTCAGTGACAAGGATTACGATGACCTGGTGCGGATCATGGATACGATTTACCGGAATGTGGAGTAAACCCCGATTTTCTTAGTTTTCCAAGTACTTTCTTCCCCCTTGAGGCGATAGCAGGAGAAACTTCTCTGTATTTCAGCATAAGCTCTTCAATCACTGCCGTGAGCTCTGCGCGAAGCTCAGGATATACACAGACAATCCTGTAACAGACTTCCATCGAAAAAGCCTTAACGGCTACAGCAGACTGGTCCTGTAAAAAAGAAAGACACAGGTGATACACCCGCCCTTCAAACACATCAGGGATATCGGTTACCTGCCACATTCCCGTAATATTTCTCCAAACGGTATCATTCCCGGGAAAACGCTCTCCTGTTCTCAGCAGGTTTTCAAACCATGGGTTCAGCAGTAAAGGATTCTGGTCTGAAAGCGTTCTCAGCACCCACAGGATCTGTTTGACAACAGGCAGAGGAGCCTTCTCCAGGATTTCTTCAAAAACAGTTTCAAGTAAATCCGGTTCATTTCCGAGCAGGACAGCCAGACGGCTTATCTCTTTTTTGGACAGATCTCCCGAAAATGCCTCATTCAGGTTCATTCCTCTTCCTCAGGGATAATGATATGATGCTGGTCCACCAGGTGATCAATCAATGCTTCGCAACTTCTCCAGAGTATCTGAAAAACCTCTTCAAAAACTTCGTCTCCCTCATAATAAGGGTCTATTACATTATGAACGCCTCTTACCGTCGGGTCGAAGTCACGGATCAGGAAAAGCTTCTCTGCAGCAGGCGGAATCTTTTTGATGTCGTAATAAAAACGGTGAACATCTTCAAAATTCTGCTCATCCATAACCACAATATGATCATAATCATCCAGATCTGCCTTTGAGAGCTTCCTCCCGAGATGGGTGATGACGATCCCGTGCTTCTCTGCATTCCTGATGGTTCTGGGATCGGGTTTCTTACCGACATGCCAGCCCATGATTCCGGCGGAATCAGCACTCAGATATGCCTCCAACCCTTTGTTTTTTACAATTTCGTTGAAGATAGCCTCTCCAGCAGGAGAGCGGCAGATGTTGCCCAGGCACACGAACAATACTTTTACCATGTGGTTTCGCGGTTTATCGTTATTTTTCCTCGATCAGGTTGCCGTCTTTGTCTACCAGCACAAAGACAGTCTCTCCCTCTTTTTTCATCAGATACTTTTCACGTGCGAACTTTTCGAGAGAGGACGGGCTTCCCATAATCTCTTTTTCTTCTTTTTTTACCAGCTGCAACTGCTCTTCATAATAGGCTTTCTGCTCCTCAAGATCATTAAGATCCATCCACATTCTGAACTGGGAAACCAGATTACTGCGATCAAAAAAGATGAGCCAGACCAGAAACCCCGCGCTGGTATAAAGATAAAACTGATTACGGCGGAAGAAGGATGGAAGTACTTTTTTCATGGTTATCAGGAAAATGATCAACCAAAATTAACCAAAGGGTCTTTAACAAAAAAGCGTTGGCAACATTAAATTTACCAACGCTTTCTGAATATTACGATTCTGAAAATCAGAATTTAGTGCCAGGAAAATACGCAGACGATCCGAGTTCTTCCTCGATACGGATAAGCTGATTGTATTTAGCCATCCTGTCAGAGCGCGAGGCAGAGCCGGTCTTGATCTGACCTGTGTTCAATGCCACGGCCAGGTCCGCAATGGTAGCGTCTTCCGTTTCACCGGAACGGTGCGACATTACGCTCTTATATTTGTTCCTGTGTGCCAGGTTTACAGCATCAATGGTTTCGGTAAGTGAACCGATCTGGTTAACTTTCACAAGGATCGCATTGGCAATACCTTTGTCAATACCTTCCTGAAGACGCTTCACGTTGGTAACGAAAAGATCATCACCCACCAGTTGCGCTTTGCTTCCAGAAAGTCTGGTAAGCTCTGCCCATCCGGCCCAGTCGTCTTCCGCCATACCGTCTTCAATGGATTTGATCGGATATTTATCTACCCATGAATTCCAGTAAGCAGCAAGTTCATTGGAATCCATCTGCTTGCCGGTTGACTTTTTGAAAGTATAAAGGCCGGTCTTGGCATCATAGAATTCTGAAGAAGCGGCATCCATTGCGATGAAGATATCTTCACCGGGTTTATAGCCGGCTTTTTCAATCGCCGTAAGTACGATCTCGATGGCTTCTTCGTTAGAACCGATATTAGGGGCAAAACCACCTTCGTCACCAACGTTGGTAGAGTAGCCTTTTGATTTCAGTACTTTTTTCAGGTTATGAAATACCTCGGTTCCCATTCTCAGGGCTTCAGAGAAGGTATCGGCCTTTACAGGCATTACCATGAACTCCTGGAAATCAATAGAGTTATCGGCATGAGAACCACCGTTAAGGATGTTCATCATGGGTACAGGAAGGGTGTTGGCATTCACTCCGCCGAGGTAACGGAAAAGCGGAAGACCGGCTTCCTGCGCAGCGGCTTTAGCCACGGCCAGTGAAACACCAAGGATGGCGTTTGCGCCGAGTTTACCTTTATTGGAAGTACCGTCAAGCTCAATCATGATCTGATCGATCAGATTCTGCTCAAAAACATTGGCACCCAGCAATTCGGAAGCTATTTCTTCATTGACATTCTTAACGGCTTTAAGAACACCTTTACCAACATATACTTTGTCATCGTCATCGCGTAATTCAACAGCTTCATGCACACCGGTAGAAGCACCTGACGGAACAGCGGCGCGGCCCAGGAAACCATTTTCGGTGAGGACATCTACTTCAACAGTCGGGTTGCCACGAGAATCCAGAATCTGACGGGCATGTACTTTAACAATTTGGCTCATCGCTTAAAATTAAATTTGATAATATGATTACAGGCTCAGTATTTGATCGGGAGTTGGACTGTCCCTCAAACCGTCGGCAAAGTTAAAGAATAATTTCTTACTTATTTCGACAAAATGAAGTAGTCTCATAATAAAATTGTAAACTTTTCTATTGATTTTACTGACAATACCTCCTTTTTATTACCGGCATCAATACTGGCATGACTATGGCAGTGTATCAGATACGAAAACGGAATTCACCACAGGTTTCCGATTTTATTGATAATTTTGCAACGCCCGGAGATTTTCCCGTAACCCGAAAAAAGAACATGTACTCAAAAATCCTTGCTTTTCTGTTTTCATTTTTCACCGTTTCTTCCTCACTGGCTCAGAATTCGGTCACACTCAGTGCGGACAAATTTGCAGAACTGCTCAGAAATGTGCCTGATGCCCAGCTGATTGACCTGAGGCCTGCCGATGAATTTGCTGCCGGACACATCCGTAAGGCAAAGAACTACGATTTCCTGAATGATGATTTTGAAAAAACCGCGCTTAAAAATATAGACCGCAAAAAACCGGTTTACCTGTATTGTTTTACAGGAGTACGAAGCCGGCACGCCGCCCAGTTTCTGAAAGACCTGGGCTATGATCAGATTTACGACCTTGAAGGGGGATTTGCCAAATGGACCTATTCTTCAAAACCTTATGTTTCGGGCAGCGCCGGAGTAAAACCTTTTGCCGTATTTACCGAAGAAAATTTCAATCTTGTGATCAGCACCAACAACATCGTACTGGTCGACTTCTACAATTCTTCCTGCAACGACTGTAAAAAGATGTTGCCTGTTTATGAAAAAATCAAGGCAGAAAACAGCTATGTAAAGCTGCTGAGAATCAATACCGAACACAATGAACTGATGGTGGAGAAATTTGACATAGACCAGACTCCTACCCTGATCATCTTCAAATATGGCAGGCAGGTATGGCGAAATACAGGTGAAATGCCAGAAAAAGACATCAAAACCATTATCGAAAAGTAATATATTCCCTGATAAATACTATTTTTGAGGATTAATCAAAAGCCGTTCAGGTAATGATCGCATTTTTAAAAGGCAGGCTTTCACTTAAAGAGCCCACACATGTTATCATGGATGTTGCCGGAGTAGGGTACTTTGTAAGGATATCTTTGCAAACCTACGCTGCTCTGAAAGACACCGACGAAGCCGTTCTTCTTCATACGGTACTGATCATCAGGGAAGACGCCCATACCCTGTTCGGATTTCATACTACCGCAGAAAAAGAGCTTTTTGAACACCTGATCAGCGTTTCAGGCATAGGTCCGGCCATTGCGGTTGTCATGCTGTCGTCACTCGGCACCGCCGAGATCAGGCAGGCGATTGTTACGGAAGATCTGAAAACAATACAGAACATCAAAGGCATCGGCGCCAAAACCGCGCAGCGGGCCATTATCGAATTAAAAGATAAACTGAAGAAAGAAATACCCGTGGACGCAGGTTCATCCTTGCTGTTCGGAAGCCATCCGCTTACCCTGCGGTCTGAAGCGCTGGCGGCTTTGGTAACACTTGGAATCCCGAGAGCTACCGCCGAAAAAAGTGTCGACAATATTCTGAAAAGGACAGGTGGCGACATCAGCCTGGAAGAGCTTATCAAACTCTCCCTGAGATAGACAAATTATCCGGCCAGTTTAGAATATTGCCGCAGATCAGACGTTTTAACCATTGCGATCCATTATCCAAGAATACGATCGGTTCTTTATGCAGAAACTTATTACCCAAAAAACCTTCTACATATCCAAACTCATTTTTCTTTGGGCCGGTCTTCTCGACCCGGAAATTTCCTTTGGCCAGAATACTCCTTCACGCGACTCCCTGAATACCAGAAATACCACTCCGTTTAAGATCAACCTGAGAGATTCCTACCTCAGCAGATTCAATACCGTTGTACCGAAATCCCCTCTTCTGAGTCTTTATCCTGACAGCGTAAAAACCTGGGTACTTTTCAACCCCAGAACAGACAAGTTCTCTGTGGATGAAAAGCTGAGGTCAGAATTTGATTTCAAAGCTCCCCAGGCGCTGAACTTCAATGAATATTCAAGCATTCAGAATGCAGCCGTCAGGCAGAGCCTTCTGAGAGATTATGAAAGATTACAGGACGGCAACAGCAAGGTTTCCGGAAGAGGTCTCACCCCTTTGCTGGAAAAGAATCCGATCATTGACAGACTCTTCGGAGGGAAAGTTCCAGAGTTCAAACCCAACGGATTTGTCAGCCTGGACCTGAAAGCCGGTACCCAGTTCAATAACAACCCGGCCATTGCTCTGGCACTCAGACGCCAGCCGGTGTTCGACTTTGATCAGCAGATTGCCATCAACTTCAACAACATGCTCAGCGGAGGAGGTGGGGGTAACGATACAGATGCGTCTGACCGCTCGCAAAACGGAGGCATTATGGACAAGGTCGGCCAGCTGCGAGAAAAAATGGGTATCCTGGGAAACTTTGACACCAAATCGGCCTTCAATTTTGAAAATCAGTTCAAAATCAATTTCAAAAATGAGCCGGAAGATATTCTTCAGAAAGTAGAACTCGGCAACATCAGCATGCCCGTCAGGAGTCAGCTGATACCGGGTGTTCAGAATCTTTTCGGCTTGAAAACGGGCATGAGGTTCGGAAAGCTGGATGTCACCACGGTATTCGCCCAGCAACGGTCCCGGACCGAATCCATTGTGATTAACGGTGGAAATCAAAGCCGTCCCTTCGAGCTCAGGGTTGATACATATGACGAAAACCGTCACTTTTTCCTGTCTCACTTTTTCAGGGATAATTATGAGAAGTCGCTGAAATCACTGCCAATGGTAACCTCCCAGGTAAGGATAACGCGCCTTGAAGTATACGTTACCAACCGGTCCAATGATGTTACCTCCATGCGTAACCTTGTGGGTCTGGCTGACCTCGGGGAAGCTTCGCCCGGAAGCCCTGGTCCGGAAACCCAGCCAGCAGACAACACGGCCAATCCGGTTTACAAAACCCTTGCAGATGACCCTGCTTTCAGGAATATCGACAACACCCGTAATGCCATTACCGGACATGGGATCGCACAGCAGAATTTCGAGATTCTTCGCGGAGCCAAAAGACTGTCTGAAAGGGAATATGAATTTCAGCAGGAACTGGGGTACATTTCCCTGTTAACCCCGCTCAGAAACGATGAAGTGCTGGCGGTATCCTACGAGTATACCTACATGGGTAAACAATACAAAGTAGGTGAAATGACAGAGGACTATGTTTCTATGAGAGAAGACCAGGTGATCATGCTTAAGCTTCTGAAGTCATCCACCATCAGGAACAACCTGAAAAACCCGATGTGGGACCTGATGATGAAAAACATCTACACCCTTCCTCAGGGACAGATAAGCCGGGAAGGATTTCAGCTCAGGATTCTTTACAAAGATGACAAAACCGGCATCGACAACCCCTATCTTCAGGAGGGTAAGAACTTTAAAGACAAACCTCTCATTGAAGCGCTGGGCCTCGACAGGCTGAACTATAACAATGATGCCCAGAAAGATGGCAACTTCGACTACGTAAGCGGGGTAACCATCAATGAGAAAAACGGAAAAATCATTTTTCCCTACCTTGAGCCATTCGGCGCCACCCTCGAAAAACTTTTTGATACCGACGAGGAGCTGCTCAAGAAAAAGTACGTCTATGATGAGCTGTACACCAGCACCATGACCGATGCCCAGCAAATCAACACCAAAAACAAATTCTTTCTCTCCGGAAGCGTGCTTTCAGGCAACACCGAGATCCCTTTGCCTCTCGGAGCATCGCCCCAGTCGGTGAGGGTATATGCCGGCGGAGTACAGCTTCAGCCCGGCACTGATTATATCGTTGACGGACAGGTCGGACGGGTAAAAATCACCAATCAGAGTATTCTTAACTCAGGCAGACAGATCAGAATAGACTACGAACGTCCGGATATGTTCCAGTCCCAGATCAGAAGGCTATTTGGACTGAGGCTCGATTATACCCTGAGCGAGGACCTCAGGATCGGCGGAACGTTTATGAACCTGAGAGAAAACACCCCGGGGTTCCTGACCAGAACGGCCATTGGTAACGAACCTGTACAAAATACTCTTTGGGGGATTGATCTTAATTATAAAAAAGAGTCCCAAACCGTCACGAGGTTACTTGATAAACTTCCGCTCTTACAAACCAAAGAACCCTCAAGCATTTTACTGAACGCTGAATTTGCCCAGTTACTGCCCGGTGTAAACAATAAGAAGGTAGGTAAAAATGCCATGATCGATGATTTTGAAGGGGCCAGAAACATCAACGATCTGACAAGGCAACCTACGCGCTGGAGACTGGGCTCTACTCCTCAGAAGTTTAATGAAGCTTCTGTGACCGATCCATGGGCTTACCACTACAAAAGAGCCAAAATATCCGTCTATACCATTGATCCGACAGTCTATCTCGGCAACGGTGCATTCGGAGGAGGGTCAGGTTTTGTCCCCCCCCAGCTGACAGCCAGCGCGAACGCCAATCTCTATGAAAAAGCTTATCAGATACAGGATATTTTTCCGGGCAGATCCCTGCAAACCTTCGGGCAGCAGCTCCCGACTTCTGTACTGGACTTATCCTACTTCCCTACCGAAAGAGGGATGTACAACTACAACACCGATCTGGATGCCAACGGACGCCTGAAAAATCCGAAAACTAATTTCGGCGCCGTTATGCGCGGACTGAACTTCGATGCGGACTTTGACAATGCCAATATAGAATACCTGGAATTCTGGCTGCTGGACCCCTTTGCCGATGTGGTCAGAGACGGCTCCCCTGACGGTAACAAGCGTAACACCACAGGTGGCAAATTACTTATCCAGCTCGGAGACGTTTCAGAAGACGTGATTCCGGACAACCGGTTTAACTTTGAAAACGGTGTACGAAACAAACAGGGCCCCAACCCTCCGGCACAGACTTCATGGGGATACGCTCCTTCTACTCAGTTTATGACCGATGCGTTTGACGCCAGTGAAAGCATCCGTCAGCAACAGGACGTGGGGCTTGACGGACTCTCAAATGCAGAAGAAAAAGGATTTGACCATATCAGTAAATTCCTTGAATCGGTAAAATCCAAAATCAATGCCTCCGCCTATACCCGTCTCGAAGAAGATCCCTCAGAGGATGACTTCAAATTTTTCCTTGACCCCAGGTTTGAAGAATCAAGCAGCCTGATCGTCAGGTTCAAGAACTATCTCGGAATGGAAAACAACTCTCCTACCATTACCGAAAACGACCTGGCCAGACAGGGTTCTACGGCAGTGGCAGACAAAGAAGATATCAATATGGATAATACCATCAACGATATCGAGCTTTATCATGAATACACCGTTAACCTTGAGTCCAATCCTACGGGTAACAGTGGAAAATTTGAAGTAGGTAAGGGATATGTAGTGGATAAGGTCACTAATGGCAATGCCACCTGGTATCTTCACAGAATCCCGCTTAAATCCAAAGATGATACGATCAGTTTCAAATCCGTGAGGTTTATCCGTCTGGTCATGAGTGAATGGGAGCAACCGGTGGTATTACGTTTCGGTACCATGCAGCTCGTGTCCAACCAATACCGTGTTTACAAAAATGACCTTAAAAATATTCAGTTTGAAGAAAAACCCGAGACGTATGATGCCGGATTTAAGCTGGCAACGGTAAACATAGAAGAAAACGGCTGCGGTGAAAACGGAGACTGTAACATCAAAGCAGGGACAACGCCGTATGTTGTTCCTCCCGGCTTTATCCGTGACCGTGATTTCACCCAACAGGCGATTATACAGTTTAATGAGCAGTCTCTCAGCCTCGGTGTAACTAAACTCAGGGGAGGAGATTCCAGGGCTGTCTTTAAAAACACCCGGCTGGACATGAACATGTACCGGAGAATCAAGATGTTTGTACACACCCAGAACGAAGATAACCTCAATGACATTGCGGGAGCTTTTATCCGTCTGGGAACCGACACAAAGAACAATTATTATGAGATCGAAATCCCTAAACTTAAAGTAACGCCCAACGGCGCCAGAGATCAGACGGTGATCTGGCCTGAAGAAAATGAAATTGATGTCCCGCTGGATGTGCTCAGAAACATCAAACTCGAACGGAACAGGAACTCGACCGATTACACCATCCCCTATTCAAAAAATACGGCAGTAAACGGAACCACCTCCGGTACCGAAGCCGAAATCGTCAGGAACTACAGAATAACGGTGGTGGGTAACCCCGACCTTAGTGCTGTACAAACCATTATGCTGGGCGTAAGAAATACCGATACGCTCAATAAAGATATTGAGAGAGCATTTACCGTCTGGATGAATGAACTCCGGGCCTTTGATTTCGACGACCAGAGTGGAGAAGCCGGTATTCTTTCCGCCGACATCAAGCTGGCCGACTTTGCCACCATTATGCTTAACGGGAACTTTAAGACTTTCGGGTTTGGCGGTGTTCAGGACCGGATTTCCCTGCGTTCAAGAGAGGACTCTTACGGCTACGGCATTGCTACAAACGTAGAAGCGGACAGGCTCCTTCCTCAAAAATGGGGTCTGAGTATTCCATTCTTCTTTAACTTTGACAAACAGGTAATAAAACCGCATTTTGATCCGCTCAATCCTGACATTGTACTTGAAGCTGCGCTTAACAACATCGCAAATCCCATAGAAAGAGAAGCGTACCGGAGGATGGTCGTCGACCAGTCCCTCACGCGTGGCTTTAACTTCACCAACATCCGGAAGGTAAAAACTTCTCCGGGTGCCAAAAGTCATATTTATGATCTGGAAAACTTTACGTTTACCTATGCACAGAACCGGACTGAACGCAGCAATATTCTGATTGACCAGTTTCTGACTACCCAGAACAGAGCGGCGCTTACTTACCTGTTTCAACCCCGTTCATCCCTATGGGAGCCTTTTAAAAACAATAAGTCACTCGAACGACCACTGTTTTACTGGCTGAAAGATTTTAACCTTTCACTGAAACCCAGTCTGCTTTCGTTTAAGACTGATTATAATAAGAGTTTTACAAGAACACTTTTCAGAAATTCAGACCTGACGACCACAGGAATGTCACCCAACGTGATCAAGTATTACCTCACCAATCGATACTATGATGTTCAGTGGAATCTGTCTAAAGCGATTAACTTCAGTTACACCGCTCATATGAATTCCATCATCGATGATTTCGGGCCGGAGCCCGTAAAGTTCGGAGAGGGGTTCAAAAGTCTCGGCAGGGCAAAGAATTACACCCAGAAGATGAATGCTACCTACCGGCTGCCGCTGGATAAAATTTTCATTCTGGACTGGATGCAGGCAGATGCCCGTTTCAATAACAATTATGGATATACTGCCGGATCATTCAATCTGAAAGATGACAACGGAGTGCTCTTCGGCAACCTGCTGGAGAATGGCCGCGAATTGGGAGTACAGGGGCGTATTGACCTTGTACAGCTTTATAATAAAGTTAAATACCTTCGTTTTGCCAACTCCCCCACCCCTCCGAAACAGCGTTTTACGAGGGCTCCGGGAGATGACGAAGATGTCATTGTGCGCCAAAACAACGTAGCCAAATCCTTCACCAGGGTACTGATGACCGTCCGGGGTATCAATTTTAACTGGGCGCGGGTAGAAACCACCCTGCTCCCGGGCTTTCTGCCTTCACCGAAGTTTTTCGGTCTGTCAGACTCCCTCAATATGGCTCCGGGACTGCCGTTTGTACTGGGCAGCCAGAAAAGAGATATTCACAAAACAGCAGCAGCAAATGGCTGGCTGTCCGAAAGTATCATCCAGAATAACCCTTTTACGCAGACCAGAGGTACCAAATTTGATTACAGCACTGCCCTGGAACCTTTCAAAGGCCTGAGAATGCAGATCCGGGGGAACCTGCTGAGAGGTGACAGTTACCAGGAAATTTACCGTCCCGAAAACTCCGGCAGCTCATTTGTAACTTTCAATCCCCTGCGGAACGGAAACTTCAGTATGTCCTTCTGGTCATTCAGAACGGCATTCAAACGGATTAAGAATGACTCTCTGTCGTCCTACCAGTATGAAGTCTTTGATAACATGCAGAAATACCGGCAGCAGGTTCTGGAAAAACTCAATGCTATAGCAGGAAACGAGGGCGGGAATTATGACCTCAACTCCCAGGATGTGCTGATACCGGCATTCTTTGCCGCTTACAGTGGCACTACGGTAGACAGGCTGTATGAGAAAGCCGCACGAAAGGGACGCTCTACTTTTAATCCTTTCCTGGGTTTTCCACTGCCCAACTGGAGAATAGACTATGCCGGACTGGAAAAATATCCCCTCTTCAAGAGCCTGTTCAACTCCATAACCCTGAGCCACAGTTATTCCTCCACCTACAGTGTGGGCAACTTCACCTCTTCTCTGTTATATGGAAGTGACATGGTAGGACTGAATAATCTGGGATACATTCCGGGAAGCAAAACCGATCCGAACGGCCTGAACAATAATTTTGTGCCGGTATTCATTATGAGCACCATTTCCATGGAAGAAAAACTGGCACCACTGATCGGTGTCCAGTTTACCACCAAGAAAAATTTTACCGGCCGGCTTGACTATAACCGGGAGCGCAGATCCGTGCTGAATCTGGCCAATGCCCAGGTCAATGAGTTTACCAGCTACGACTTTATCTTTGGGGTAGGTTTCCGTAAAAACAACGTTAAGCTGCCGTTGAGAGGGCGGGACGGAAACTTTGTGGTGCTGAAAAATGACGTGAATTTCCGATTTGATTTTACCATCAGGGATATCAAAGCCATCCAGAGGAAACTTGACGGAGAAGCAACGCCGATCCAGGGTAACTACAATTTCCAGCTTCGTCCGCAGGTGCAGTATCAGGTCAACAGAAGACTGAGTATGAGTTTTTATATAGAATGGCTGAACAATACACCGTTTACAACGCTTTCATATCAGAGGACTTCCACCATCGGAGGTATCAACGCCCGGTTTAACCTGTCAGACTAGGAATGAAAATTTGAGATTTGAAGGAATTGCATTAAATTGCATCCGATTTCAAACTTTTAAAACGACCAGTAATGAATTTTCCATCGGAATTGAAATACACCCACGAACATGAATGGATCAGGGTGGAAGGAGACAATGTGGCTGTAGTGGGTATCACGGATTTTGCCCAGAGCGAACTCGGAGATATCGTATTTGTAGAAATCGAAACGCTGGGACAAGAGCTTGCCGCCAATGAAATCTTCGGAACCATCGAAGCGGTAAAAACCGTTTCTGATCTTTTTATTCCGGTAACCGGCAAAATCAGTGAAGTGAATCCTCTGCTGGCCGATGCCCCCGAAACCATCAATACAGACCCTTACGGGGACGGATGGCTGGTCAAAATTGAAATGAAGAATCCCGCGGATCTGGAAAAGCTTCTCGACTCCGATGCTTATAAATCCGTAACAGGACATTAATTCTATTCTGAAAAGCCCGGATGAGGGCTTTTTTTTTGAGAACACATGAAAGTTTTAATACAAAACGCCAGGATCATCTCCCCGGGCTCGCCTCTGCACGGAAAAACAACCGGTGTACTTATCGACAACGGACGGATTGCCGGGACGGGAAATGACTTATCCGGGGCTGACAAAATCATCAGCGGTCATAATCTTCACCTTTCCACGGGCTGGACAGATATGCGGGTACACCTCAAAGACCCCGGTCATGAGCAGATGGAAAGCCTTGAATCCATGACCAGGGCCGCAATGAAAGGAGGTTTCACGGAGGTGGCCGGTTTACCCAACACTCATCCGGTGGTGCAGTCCAAGGAATCCCTGGCTTATTTCAGAAACTTCAGCGCGACGCAGCCGGTTAAAATCCTCAATATAGCTGCTGTAACCAGAAACTGTGAAGGAAAAGACTTCACCGAAATTATTGACCTGCACAAGGCCGGTGCTGTGGCATTTTCAGACGGCAACAAACCGATATGGAACGCCGACATCTTATTGAAAACACTCCAATACCTTGCTCCGCTGGGTGGACTGCTGATCAACCGGCCTGAGGAACCATCCCTGAGCATGTTTGGTCAGATGCATGAAGGAATAGCCAGCACCATGCTGGGTATGAAAGGGATCCCCCCGGCAGCAGAAGAGATCATGATTATGCGGGATCTTAAGCTGCTGGAATATTCAGGCATCAGATCTGACCTCCCGGTGCTGCATTTTGCCACTATCTCTACACGGGAATCCGTGAACCTCATCAGAAAGGCGAAAGCCGCAGGGCTACCCGTCAGCTGCGACATAGCCGCTCATCAGCTCGCTTTTACCGACCACGACCTCAGACACTTCGATACATATCTGAAGGTAAGCCCCCCATTCAGATCCCATGACGACATAGAGGCTCTGAAAGAAGGCCTGGCAGACGGAACGATTGATGCCGTAGTCTCTGACCACAACCCGCTGGACGAAGAAGCCAAAAATCTTGAATTCGACCTGGCCGACTTCGGGGCGATCGGTCTTCAGACCGCATTTGCGGTATTGAACACCTTCGGCGGGCTTTCGATAGACCATACGGTAGAAAAACTTACTTCAGGACCGAGAAAGCTTTTGCGCCTCGGTACTCCGGTAATAGCGGAAGGAGAAACGGCCCGGCTGACCCTGTTCGATCCTGACCTGGAATATACTTTCGGCGGAGATGAGATCGTTTCACTCAGTAAAAACAGCCCTTTTACCGGAAAGCCACTGAAGGGTAAAGTAATTGCAGTTTTTAACAACGGACAACTGTCTGAAGCCTGATAAAATGAAAAACCTGACATTGAGATTCTCACTTATATTCGGAAGCCTTGCCGGTCTTTCCTGTTTTATATTCTTCCTGGCGCTTTATTTTGGTTTTGATAACCCTCTCGGACTCAGAAGGCCTGATATCGGCTTCAACATCATTTTCATCCTGGTATCTATCTGGTATTTCAAACGCTACCGCGGAGGCTACCTGCATTTTTATGAAGGATTTTCAGTAGGTTTTCTCACCAACCTCATTGCCGCATTTATTTCAGGAATTTTAATATATTTGTTTATTGAACTGATTGATATGAAACCTTTCACCACCTGGATTTTTGAAGGGAAAATGTTGCTGCTCAAACAAAAAGACACTTTCGGAAAAATTCTGAACGACGAATCTTACAGGAGACAGCTTCTTTCATTTGACAACGCCAAGCCCTATCAGATCATTCTGGATGAGCTGATGTTCAAACAGTTATCAATAGTAGCCATCAGCCTTGCCAGCATGATAATGCGCAGGCAGGGTGATGCCATATCCTGACTATTACTTTAAAAACATGGAAAAACCTTCAACCGCCCGGATTGCCCTGAAATGGGGTCTCATTTTTTCAATTGTGTCTGTTATTGCTACCACAGCCTTCAATATGACTGATCTGTGGACTCAAAGCATGTTGTTATTCCTGTTTGGTACAGCCTCCTCCATACTGATGCTTTATCTGGCCATGGCCGAATTCCGTAAACTGAACGGGGGATATATGAGCATCGGAGAAGGATTAGGTATCGGCATGCTCACCACCGCCACGAGTGCCGTTGTCAGTATGCTCTACGACACCGCCTACCAGCGCTTTATTGACCCCACCCTGCTGGAGAGGAAAATGGAGATTGCAGAAGAACAATACAAAAAAGTCGGAATGACCGATGAGCAGATTGCTGAATCTATTGAACAGATGGAAAGACTGAATAATTCAGGGGTGGTAATGATGATCGGTATCGTAGTAGCACTCATCATCGGCTTCGTCCTCTCTCTTATTGTGGCTGCTGTTCTAAAAAAAGACAAACCCGTATTCGACTAACACATGCTGGTTATACTGAGGAAAGAATTTTCCACCTTTTTCAACTCACTGATCGCTTATATTGTGATCGGTGTATTTCTCTTGCTTACAGGGCTGGTGGTCTGGATATACCCGGACTCGAATGTGCTGGACTACGGCTATGCTGACATGGTCTCTTTTTTTGAACTGAGTCCTTTTATTCTGATGCTGATCTCTCCTGCCATTACGATGCGGATGCTTTCAGAGGAATTCAGAACGGGCACGATAGAATTGCTTTTTACCAAGCCACTGACCGTGTCTGATATTGTCACCGGTAAGTTCCTGGCCTCTCTGGCTGTGCTGGTTCTGGCACTGATCCCTACGCTGATCTATTATGTCTCCATTTATCTTTTAGGTAATCCTGTCGGAAATATTGATTCTGCCTCTGTGGCCGGTTCTTATTTTGGTCTGGCGCTTTTATCAGCAACCTATGCCTCCATGGGAATCTTTGCCTCGTCACTTACTTCTAATCAGGTGGTGGCTTTCATCATTTCCGCCGCACTTTCTTACTTTTTTTATGATGGTCTGCATCAGATCGCCCAGATTTTCAGAGGCGGGGCTCAGTACTATACCGATTATTTCAGTCTCCGCTTTCATTATGCGTCCCTTGGACGTGGAGTGATTGACTCCAGAAATATCATCTACCTGATCAGCTTTACCTTTATCTTTCTTTTTGTCACCCGCATCATACTTGACAGAAAAAAGAACTGATCGATGACGAAATTATCTATATACCAGGCTGACGCTTTTACAGACCGCCTTTTCGGAGGCAATCCTGCCGCGGTGATTCCGCTTGTACAATGGCTTCCCTCTGAAACCATGCAGCAGATTGCCATGGAAAATAACCTGTCGGAAACGGCTTTTTTTGTACCCGAAGGCGCAGGCTTCCGGATCCGGTGGTTCACACCCACTACCGAAGTAGCCCTTTGCGGCCATGCCACGCTGGCAGCTGCCTTTGTCATTTTTGAAATATTGAACTTTGATCAGGATGTTATCGTCTTTCAAAGCCAGAGCGGCCCGTTGAATGTTTTCAGAAAAGACGACCTGATTTACCTCGATTTCCCCGCCCAAAAGGTAGAAAGTGCTGACCTCCCTTCCGACCTTTCTGTAGCACTCAATATTCAGCCTTCAGAGACCTGGAAAGCTTCCGACGATTACCTGCTGATATTTGACAGAGAAGACCAGATACTCGATCTTCAGCCTGATTTTGGCATGATGCGGAAAGTGAATGCAAGAGGGATCATCGTATCTGCACCGGGCAATGCGCCGGGGCCGGACTTCGTTTCCCGTTTTTTTGCTCCGGGCTCAGGCATTGATGAAGACCCCGTCACCGGCTCAGCACATACCAAACTCGTCCCTTTCTGGTCATTAAGGTTGGGGAAAGAACGGTTTCATGCCCGGCAGGTATCCCCCAGAGGGGGTGACCTGATCTGTGAAAACCACAGAGAGAGGGTCTGGATGGGCGGCCAGGCGAGATTATTCATGGAAGGTTCCTGCTATCTTGAAAAAATATAAGGTATAAACCTTGACACCCCCCCCTACGTTTTTGTACATTTGCACCCTAATAACCTGAAAACAGGCTGGTTGTATTTATTAAATGGTCTGAGCCACCCTTGCAGACTCGCCATTTATTACCTAACAAAGACGTGCAAGGGAATCTTTCTGCGATGAAATTATCTGCATTCAAATTTGATCTGCCGCATAGCCTTATTGCTATGCATCCTATTGAGGAAAGAGATGGTGCCAGAATGATGGTACTCCACAAAAAAACCGGAAAAATAGAACATAAAATGTTTAAAGACATCATCGGCTATTTTGATGACGGTGATGTGATGGTGTCCAACAACACGAAGGTTTTCCCTGCCCGTTTATATGGCTCCAAGGAGAAAACCGGCGCTAAAATAGAAGTTTTTCTGCTGAGGGAACTGAATCGGGAAATGAGGCTGTGGGATGTACTGGTTGATCCGGCGAGAAAAATCCGTGTCGGAAACAAGCTGTATTTTGGTGACAGTGACCTGGTGGCAGAAGTGATCGACAACACCACTTCCAGAGGCCGTACCATTCGATTCCTCTTCGACGGGAACCATGATGAAATGATGCAGGCGATCCATGAACTGGGTGAAACACCGATTCCGAAAGACGTTATTCAAAGAGAAGCTACCGAATTAGACAGAGAACGCTTTCAGACCATCTTTGCAGAAGTCGAGGGGGCTGTTGCTGCGCCTACGGCCGGAATTCACTTTACAAAGAACGTCGTTCGCCGTATGGAGATCAAAGGGGTGGAGTTCAGCCCGGTAACCCTGCATATCGGTATCGGTACGTTCAGACAGGTAGATGTAGAAGACCTTACCAAGCACAAAACCGACTCTGAAAACTTCTTTATCAAGGAAGAAACCTGTGTTTCTGTTAACCGGGCACTGGATGAACACAAAAAGGTGTGCGCCATCGGTACCACCAGTCTGAGGGCGATGGAATCATCCGTTACGGCCAACAACAGAATTAAGCCTGTAGACAATGCCTGGACGGACAAATTTATCTTCCCTCCTTATGAATTCAAGATTGCTAATTCGTTGCTGACCAACTTCCATCTGCCGGAATCCATCCTTCTGATGACAACCTGTGCTTTTGGTGGTTATGAAGCTATTATTGAAGCCTACCAGGTAGCCATTAAGGAAAAGTATAAGTTCTTTACCTATGGTGATGTCATGCTGATCATCTGACAAGGATTATTTTCATTATATTTGAAGTGCCGGCCAGTAACCGGCACTTTTTTATTTTTATGCCTGCTTTTTCAGAACCTCTTTTCAGCATTATTGTTGCCGGTGGCTCAGGTACCCGGATGGGCAGCACTCTGGCAAAGCAGTTTCTGCCGCTCAACGGTAAACCTGTGCTGGTACACACCCTTGAAAAATTCCTGTCTGTTGAAAACAATGCTGTCATTCTGGTTCTGCCCTCCGCAGAAATGGAATACTGGAACACAGAGATCATCGGAAAAGAAGCAGGCCGGAGCCTGGTTGCCCATCAAAGCAGGATCACTCTTGCTGAAGGAGGAAAAACCCGCTTCCAGTCTGTCCGCAACGGCCTCAAAGCCATTCCTGCTTCAGAGGGGCTCGTGGCTATTCATGATGGTGTGAGACCGATGGTCACACCGGATATTATTTCCAGGTCATTCGAAGCGGCCAGAAAGTTTGGCGCCGTAACCACGGCCGTTCCCCTGAAAGATTCGGTACGGGTGCTGGATGAACACGGAGGAAATAAAGCCACCGACCGCAGCAAACTCAGGCTGATACAAACTCCCCAGACCTTCGATCTGGCACTGATCAAAGCCGCTTTTCAGGCAGAGGAGCTGGATGCTTTCACAGATGATGCTTCTGTAGCCGAACATGCCGGTCACTCGGTGACCCTGATTGAAGGAGATTATAAAAACATCAAAATCACCACGCCGGAAGACCTTGCCATGGCAGAAATCTTTCTGAAGAAATAAGTTTACCTATGAGAATAATTGTTGCCTCATCCAATCCTGTAAAAATCGGATCAGCGCTCGAAGGGTTCAGAGAAATGTTTCCTGACGAATCGTTTGAAGCGGAAGGCGCGGCTATTCCCTCCGGAGTAAGTGCCCAGCCGATCGGCGATGACGAAACCTATCAGGGAGCGTTCAACAGAGCCCGCGGCGCACGCGATGCCATTCGTGACGCGGATTTCTGGGTCGGTATTGAAGGTGGTAACCTCTGGCATGGGGAAGAAATGGAAACCATGGCATGGGTGGTGGTACTTTCTGAGGATCGCATCGGCAAAGCACGCACTGCCGGTTTTTTTCTGTCTCCGCAGACCATAGATCTGATCAGGCAGGGGTATGAGCTCGGCCATGCCGACGAAATGATCTTTGGCACCTCCAATTCCAAACAAAAGATGGGGTCTTCGGGGTTATTGACAGACAATGTCATGACAAGAACACGATTTTACATTCCTGCGGTTATCCTGGCGTTGATCCCGTTTAAAAAGCCGGATTTGTTCCCACTCACAGAAAAAAAATTTTGACCCGATCCTGTTATGGCACGGCAGGCAACAGATATTGAAACCTACATAAGCGGCATCAGAGCCGGCGACAGGCTTTTGCTGAGCCGGGGCCTTACTCTGGTTGAAAGCAAACACCCCGGAGACCGCCGCATGGCTGAACACCTGCTGAAAGCCCTCCTTCCCTATTCCGGAAAATCCATCAGGATCGGCATCACCGGCGTACCGGGGGCAGGAAAAAGTACCTTTATCGAAGCCTTTGGCACCTACCTTACCGGTAAAGGCCTTAAAGTAGCGGTTCTCGCAGTAGATCCCAGCAGCCAGCTGAGTGGTGGCAGTATCCTTGGAGATAAGACCCGGATGGAAAACCTCAGCAGAAACCCTGGGGCTTTTATCAGGCCTACTCCGTCCGGAACAGAAAAAGGAGGTATTGCTTCAGGCACGGCTGAAAGTATCATTCTCTGTGAAGCAGCCGGATATGAGGTTATCCTGGTAGAAACAGTAGGTGTGGGGCAGGCCGAAACCATGGTAAAAGACATTACCGATTTATTTCTTCTGCTGATGCTTACAGGGGCGGGCGACGACCTTCAGGGCATCAAACGAGGCATTATGGAGATCGCAGATGCAGTGATCGTTCATAAAGCCGATGGAGATAACCTGGAAAACGCCAGGATAACGGCCAAACAACTGGAGCAGGTACTCCATATGTTTCCGGCTGCAGAGAGCGGATGGACCGTGCCTGTGCTTACCTGCTCTTCACTCAACGGAAGCGGGCTTCAGGAGGTTGCCGGACTTGTGGAACGCTATAAAGAACTGGCCTCTGCCAATGGTTTTCTGGATAAAAACCGGGAAAAGCAAGAGCTATTGCTTTTCAGAAAAAAACTGGAAGCCCTGATCCGGGACAGCATGGAGACAAAAGAAGATTTCATCAGAAGAGTGACTGAGGCAGAACAAAAAATACGAAACAGAGAGATCAGCGCCGGGGAAGCAGCGGTTTCGGTTTTCAGGGCTATTCAGCGCCAGGACCAAAGTCGCTGACTATCTTATATTTACGTATTACTGAATATTTATTTATCTCTTAACACGGAAAAGGATTGCAATCACTATTTTTGCACACCCGGCACCGGAACACCGGCCTCTCTGAACCAATATTAACTTTACCGGATGTCTTTCTTTCAGAAAAAAACCTCTTCTGTTTCCATTTGGGAACGTATATCCACCCTGATACTCCATCACCGGGTAAAGTGGCTTTCTCTCATCGGGCTTGTGACCATTTTTATGGGCTTTATGGCTTCCCGCCTTGAATTATCCTATGAACTTGCTAAGATTCTTCCCGAGAGTGATCCCAACTTCAGGCTCTATGAAGAGTTCAAAGCCCGTTACGGTGAAGACGGCAACGTAATGGTTATAGCCATTGAAACTGACAAAATCTATGATCTGCCGGTTTTCAATGCCTGGTATGACCTGGCCGGAAAAATCAGGCAAATGGATGGCATTAAAAATGTCGCTTCCAATACTAATCTGTTTGAAATCATCAGGAATGACAGCCTGAAAAAATTTGATTTCAAACCCATCGTTCCTGTGAAGCCTGTTGCGCAATGGCAGGTAGATTCCGTACACAGCAAAATCCTTCAATATCCGTTTTACAGAGGCTTTATTTTCAGCGATGATGAAAAAGCCCATCTCATGGCCATTACCTTTGATCAGACCAAAATGAACTCCAAGGGCCGGATAGCACTTACCCGTGAAATTCAGCATGAAGCAGAGTCGTTTGGACAAACCTCCGGAATCAAAGTTCATTTTTCCGGAATGCCTTTTATCAGGACCAACTTCATGTCCAAAGTAAGAGACGAACTCATCTTGTTTACTGTGCTTGCTTTTGTGGTTACGTCTTTGATTCTCTATCTGTTTTTCAGATCAGGGCTTGTAGTCACCTTTGCAATCCTGGTAGTACTGATCTCCGTTGTCTGGTCTGTTGGACTGATTTACCTTTTCGGGTATAAGATCACGATACTCACCGGCATGATCCCTCCGCTGATCATCGTCATTGGCATTCCCAACTCTATCTTCCTGATCAACAAGTACCAGGAAGAATACATACGCACAAAAGACCAGACAGGCGCGCTGGCTACGTCAATCCACAGGATAGGCAAGACCACTTTCCTGGCCAATCTTACTACTTTTATCGGTTTTTTTGTGTTCTATTTCACCGGCAGTCCTATGCTTGTCCAGTTCGGACTCGTCGCCTCTCTGGGTGTAGTGGCTACATGGGTGATTTCGCTGATCCTTATACCGATTATTTTCAGCTACGCCTCTACCCCCAAACCCAAGCAGGTAAGGCACCTGGAAAACAGGAAAACTACCGGCATACTGGAATTTATTAACGTTATCGTTCACCGCCGCAGACCTGTCGTTTATGGAACAGCTCTTATTGTGGTACTTGTTTCTGTTTACGGCATCACGAAAATAAAAGCAGTGGGATATGTGGTGGACGATCTCCCGAAAAGTGATCCGATCTATGAAGACCTTAAGATAATCGAGAAAAACTTCCATGGCGTCGTCCCGTTTGAAGTAAGCATTGATACGAAGCTTGAAAACGGCGTTTTTGACCCGAGGATTCTTACTAAAATCCGAAGGGTGCAAAGCGAGTTTTCAAAATACCCTGAATTCACCAAGCCCATCTCCGTTGTGGAAGGGCTGAAGTTCATTTATCAGGGTTACCGTGGAGGAGATCCCCGCTATTATGCCCTGCCTGGCGCCCTTGAGCTTCAGAAGCTATCGGACTATACCGGCAGCATCAAAGGCAGGGAAAATATGTTCTCCGCGTTTCTGGACAGCACAAGGCGGTATACCCGTATCAGTTTCCAAAGCGCAGATGTAGGTTCAGCAAGGATGAATGAACTATATGATACCCTGCAGGCAAAAACAGACAGCATCTTCAATTTTGACAGGGATAGCGGACAATGGCTTGCGAAAGATGCCCGTACAGACGCCCGCCTGACCGGCAACGGCGTGGTGTTTACCAAAGGCAACAATTACCTCCTGGGCAACCTTAAAGAAAGTACATTACTGGCCATCATCCTGATCTCGATGGTCATGGCCACTCAGTTTCTCAATTACAGGACCATCCTCATTTCTACTATTCCCAGCATCATACCACTGGTGATTACCGGCGGCATTATGGGATATTTCGGAATTCCTTTGAAGCCCTCTACTACGCTGATATTCAGTATAGCCTTTGGCATTGCCTCTGACGGAACCATTTATTTTCTTACCAAATATAAAGAAGAACTTCAGAGAGGTCTGAATACCAGTGAGGCTGTTACCCAGACTATCCGTCTTACAGGTCTGAGCATGTTTTACACCGCCTTTATATTGTTCTTTGGTTTCGGGATTTTTATGGCATCAGGCTTTAAAGGTACTGTTTTTCTTGGTCTTCTGATATCCGTAACCCTGCTGGTCGGGATGATTTCCAACCTCATCATTCTCCCTTCTTTTATCCTCTCACTGGACAAAAGAACAGAAAAAAAACAGCAAAACCCGTTCTGAGTTGCCGGCTTCTGGTAACACCTGTTGGCCTGAAATCTCTGAACGGGTTGTAATAGAATCTGTCTCGTGAAATGAGGGAAGTTGCGCGGATTCAGCAAAACCAAACGATCCAATATGCCCAAAAAACAAGTACAATCTTTAAATAGCTGACACTTCCTGTTCTTTCTGGGAAGGCCTGCTTTCATTGAATAATTTGTCAAGTACCGGCTCACTTTCTTTCCTGCGCCCGGATACAAGGTATCTCAACAGCCTGATCTTAGAGAAATCATACAGAATCACTACAACCAGAAACAGGCTGACGACATAAAAAACCTTAAAGTTGAGTTGAAAATAAATAAGTCCTGAAAACACAGCCCCCAATACATAAGCCGCTACAATCGACAGCAGTAATTTGGCTCTCCCCCGGAGTTCGGCATTCTGTCTGTACTTTTTCATCGTAAACATAGAGAAAAGGATACCCAGATCCGTGGTCGTACCGGTCAGGTGGGTAGTTTTCACGGCAAAGTTGGAAATGCTGGCAGTAAGACCATTCTGCAGCCCCATGGCAAACAACATCAGGCTCAGCAGGGTCTCTGTCTCGGTAAGCGTTTCTTTATAAAAAAACTGTCCATAAAACCCGACAGATACCAGGCAGAGAATTTCAAGGACTATAGGGGTTGCGTGCGCAAAATAAGCGTTACGCTGATTGAAATTAATAACAATGAAGTTTGACACAAAACTTCCGAAGAAGAACAAAAATATCCATGAAAATACCACCAGGGCCTGGTAGAGATTACCTTTGATGATCTCTTCCGCAAGAATGGCAAAATGCCCCGTTACATTTGAACTGAAGGAAAAGAAGATCAGCAATGAGGCGATATTGACCATACCGGCCGAAAACGCCGTCAGTGTTCCCAGTTTAATGTTATCTTCTAGCGTTCTGCTGTTACTGTATTTCCTTAGCATGGTTATAAAACTTTTTCAAAAGTAAGTTTGGCAATTCCCCTTACCTGGACATCCGATTCAAAGTTGAGTACCATCTGGCGGTCATTAAGCCGGGTAAGGTTATACGTTTCCGTTTCATTATCATCATATCTGAGCTCCAGTACGTGTCCTCTGCCCTTGATGTGCCAGGCCACAATCCGCTCAGAATTCCGTCCGCTCAGCTTCAGCTTACCACCCGGAAGAAAGGTCCACTTTTCTGATTCATGAATCACAAGATTCTGGGCAGCAAGATACCGTGTTTCTTCTGAGGTATATGGCCTTAGCGGTGCGGCACCGTTTACCCTGTTTACTTTTTCATATTCCCACTTCTGTTCCTTCCATTGCCCGATGATGGTTTTTTCGGGACTTTCGGAACGTTTCAGCATAATAAAAAAGGAAACGGAGCCGGCAAGTAGTATGGCAATATATATTTGTCCTATTTTCATTTTATTCAACAGCCATCAGAAAAACTTCTGCAAGCTTACCTTTCTCAGGCAAAGCCTCAGATTTCTTCCAGTTTATTTCCTTGATATTCAAATGACTGGCCTTTATAAAGGGAATGGTATCAAAGCTCCCCTTCTTTTTAAGCGAAAGACTGTAATTTCCGGGTATATAAGCTTCATCAATACGGTTGGCCTCCAGATAATGATCAAAAGCCGCCTGTCCTCCTCCGGTAAAAATATCTTTACGGATTACGTTGAGCTGAGAAGCATATTTATTCTTGATAATATCACAGGCATCATTGAAGTTCTCATCAGAAAGATTATCAATCATCCTTGACTTGGAAAAAAACAACAGATCTGTGATGGAATCGTTAAGATGCACCCCGAAAAGCAGAATGATATTATAGCGGCTGTCCGCCTTGGCCTGCTGCAGAAAAGACTTCACCACATGAAGTGACTCTACGGTAAAATCGGTCGGAATCAGAATGTTTTTTCTCATGTTCTATTGCGTTTTTTTGATAATACAAAATTATTCAGAGCGCATTAGAACGATTTAAGAGCCAAATTAGAATCCTGTTAGAATACTGACACGAGATTAAAATGAGATTAGAATAGTTTAGAATTGTATCACCGGAAGGTTAATCTGTACCGTCGTACCTCCTTTCAGGATAGAAGATACGATGATTTCTCCGTTATGCATTTTAATAATATTCTGGGTGAGCGGGAGGCCAATGCCATATCCTTCATAGTACTTGGTATTGGATGCCCTGAAAAAAGGGTCATAAATGTACTTGAGTTCGTTTTCCGGTATCCCGATACCACTATCCTTCACCACGACGAAAACACTCTTATCTGAGGCCCCGATAGATATATTCACAATTCTGTGGTCCGAATACTTGCAGGCATTGCTGATGATATTGGTAAAGGCCAGGTGAAGCAACTGCTGATTTCCCCGTACCTTCATCTTCATAGGATTTTCCGGCAATAAGCTCGTATCGATGTGCACTTTGTTTTTACTGTCTATCTTTTCTATGGTCTCTTTGACATCCCACAGCAACTGGTCTACCCGTATTTTTTCAAACTTCTGGGCTTTACCGTTAAAGCCGGTCTGGGCAAGGAAAAGTAAAGCCTTGGTTTTCTTGTCCAGCTTTTCAGCTTCCTGGAGTATGATATTAATGGTCTCAATATATTCTTCGGGTTGTCTGACTTTGGAAAGCGCTACATCTGCTTCACCAATGATGGCCGTAAGAGGTGTACTCAGCTCATGAGAGGCATTACTGATAAAATTGTTCTGGGTCTCAAATGAGGTCTCAATACGGTTCAGCATGTCATTGAACGTCTGACTCAATTCTCCCAGCTCATCATGCTTGTTTTTAACCTCCAGCCTCAGATGCAGGTGTTCAGAACTGATTTGTTTTACTTTCTCGGTAATCCGCACCAGGGGCTTGAAGATGTATTTCGAAAAGTAAACTGAAATAATCAGTGAAAACAGGAAAGCCATCCCTATCGCAAAAACCAGGGTCTTGCGCAGATTCTCTGAATGGTGCAACTCAAAGTAATTCTCTGCAGAGGCTACCACAATAAAGTCTCCCTCCGCACCTTTATATTTTATCCCTTTAAAAAAAAGCTTTTTGGTGCTGAACTCCGCCTTTCCGTCCAGCAGCGCCTCTCTGAAAAAAGACGCAGGGATTCCGAGAGAATCAGATTCCTCTTTAAAACTTCTGTCCTCCCCAATAGGAAAAATGTAGTCCTCCTCATGTGGCAGTTTCTCAAAAAACTCGTCCCTGAGTTCGATAATACCGTTAAGGTTTTCTGACTCTCCCCCGCTCAGTTCGGCCTTTGCCGTAGTCAGCGCTCTTATTTCCAGAAGTTTATAAAAATCCGCATGCGAGTAGTTAGACACTGCCACATAAACAAATCCGCTGAAAATCAGGATGATGATCAGGAAAGAAAGCAGCAGTAGCAAGACTGTTTTAGGTTGCGTTTTCATACCGGCTGATCAGGATTCTTTCAGCACATACCCCATTCCTATGACTGTATGAATCAGCTTGTAATGAGGGTCTGTATCTATTTTTTTTCTCAGATAATTGACATAAACATCTACTACATTGGTCCCAAGATCAAAGTTAACGCCCCACACCTCCTCCAGAATATCACTTCTTGACATCACCTTGTTTCTGTTCTTCAGAAAATACAGCAACAGGCGATATTCCGTGGTCGTCAGTGAAATAACCTCTCCCTTACGCTTAACTTCCTTGGTATAATCATTCACTTCCAGATCGTCTATCCTGTAAATAAACTCTTCCTGCGGGTCCGGAAGTACCATTGCCGTATTTTCGGTACGCCGCAGCAATGTCCGGATACGGGCCACCAGTTCGATGAATTTAAAAGGCTTGACGAGATAATCATCCGCACCGGTTTCAAGCCCCAGTACAATATTTTCAGGAGTTCCCAGTGCAGTCAGAAAAAGGATGGGCACCGTCGGATTACTCTTTCTGATTTCACGGCATACCTCCAGTCCGTTCATTTCAGGCAGCATGATGTCCAGAATGATCAGGTCAAATGCATTCTCGTGAATAATCTGAAGCCCCGTTCTTCCATCAAAGGCTACGGTCACTTCAAATCCTTCTTCACTGAGTCCTTTTTTGATGAATGACACGACGTGGGCTTCATCTTCTACAAGTACGATCTTTTTCATTAGCCGGCGAACATAAAACAATGATCCGGATGTAAATCCCCGGAAGTACTCCTGATTTCAGGCAATATACTGATTTAAATACAGAAAGGCAAAAGCGGAGAAAAGACAACTGAGCAAACGCATTTAATCTCTAAGGGGTGGAATTTAAATAACATGGGTTTTACCCAGGGCTAAGAGATAAGATTAACCATGGTTTTGGCCATGCGTTTTTGTTGCGGAGCAAAACAAAAACCATGACAAAACAATCCAAAAAAGTTAAATGCGTTTGCCCTGAAAAGGCAAAGCGTCTGCCATCGCAGGTGTTCAGCGGCCGCTGTATTAAACGGTCAAAGGTGTAATACCTGTCAATAAACAGACTAGTCTAAGACGAATACAGATAAAAGTTCAGGCATTCATTTGTTACATATCAAAGAAAAAACTAAATTTATTCCACAAAGCACATATACGACATGAAATACCTGCTCATCGCTGCCCTGATGCTTTTGCTGTTCATCAAAGGATATGCACAGCATGAGTTTCAAGTCAGTCTGAAAGCCCCAGCTCACCTCAATGACACCCTTTTTCTCTCTACCCCCGATGCCAGGTCGGGCTATGAACAGTTTTATACTTTCTATCTTCAGGAGGGGGTGGACGTTAAAGATTTTAAAAGGGAGACAGGATTATCTAAAATCATCACCAACGTATATAACGACCTTGATGTGATAAAAGAAAACATCAAAAATCATTTGAAGTGACCGGAAAAGGGTGAGTCGGTTATCCGGGTTCACATAAAATCGACAACTTCCTGATATTCGGGAAATAAGAATTTGTTCTTGATTAAGACCTATGGATGATCCAGGTATAAAAATGAAACGGCTATAAAACGAAAGAAAATGTTTCAAATGTAAAAACTCAGAACCTGAATAATACGATCAATAATGCCCAAATTCTGCGTGAACAAATCAACACTCCTCTTATTGTTTACTTTGGGGGGTCCAGTGTCATTCCCAGAAAAAAACAAACCTTACGCTATCTTTCCCTTCAGAAATAAAGGAGAAAGATCTGGAAGTTTATTGTGATATAGGTGAGGAACAAAATGTCTCAATCCCTGTAAAGCTTTCAAATAATCAGTTAAAAGTCTCTGTTGAGTTTTTCTCTGCTTTCGCAACGGTCTTTCTTCACTTTAAAAAATCAGGATCAGATCAATACTATCGGAAGTTTTGGGTAGGATCAACTCCGTCTTTTATGTCTTTCGGCTTAAAAAATGACAGTTTAGTTTATTTAATTGATAAATCGCCGGATTGCCTGGCCCTTGAAGAGCACGGAGAACAATCGTACAATGACTTCATAAAAGACGAAGCGGATACTTTAGAAAGCCTTCGAAAAATTAAACTAAGTACTGAAGACAGTAATATCTTCCAATCCGACATCAATTATAATGAAGCACAACGAAGACTATACCGGAAAGGTTTGGAGTACATCAGGCTTAACCCTACCCCTTACTTCTCATTCTGGATTTTTAGAAAGGAAATTTGCAAAAACCCTGGAGTAGGTAAAGAACAGGTATTGAAAGATTTTGAAAATCTGTTCTCAGATTCACTCAGACACTCTTTTGAAGGGAATACAACCTCTCAGATCATAAAAGACAAGCCTCTCAGGATTAAAGCCACAGCTCCAAACTTCGTATTGAAGGACCTGAACAGTAAACATACGGCACTATACGATTTATCAAATAAATTCATATTGCTTTCCTTCTGGGGCCCCTACTGCGGCCCTTGCATCCAGGAGATACCAGAGTTGATCACACTTAAGAATAAATTTAAGGGGAAAGGTTTACTGATTGTCTCTATTGCTGTCAACGGAGACAAAACAGGACTTAAAAAAGCAATCAAAAAATATAAAATGGACTGGATACATTTAGTAGACTACGAAAGCGCCACCATGGATTATGTAAAAGTAATACCAAGCATATTTTTGCTTAATGATCAAAAAGAAATTCTTTATTACTCACAGAGGTTTATCGACATGGATGAGATCGTTAAAAAGATCGGGGATTGATTTAGATAGAAAATACAACACCCCAAAATAGCAATCCAATAGTCTTTATCATAAAAATCACACGTATGAACAATGTTCAGATCATCAGATTAACACTACTGACACTGTTGCTAAATTTCAACGGATTTTCTCAAGAAAAAGAGACGGTCCATTTAACTGGTTCATTCTGGGACTATGCAACCGGAACTGATCTGCCTAACAAAGTGACAACTTATTGGAAAGGTAGTCCTGTTTCATCGTTCAGTAACAGGAGTAAAATTGAAATCACCTTTTCCAAATCGACTGATGCTTTACTTTTTGAGAGCACAGGCTATACTCCATTAAAGTTACCTGTATTTTTTTGGGGACAGTTTCTTCAAGAGTCATTCGCTCCGATATCATTAAAAACAGAAAAAACGGGTACACCCGTTGAACACCATAATTACCTTATCTTTTGTAAACCTGCTGATTTTACTACCACCAACACCTATGAATTAAAACACTTCAATGGTGAGGCTCTCCATTGTTCTCAAAATATCACGGCTGCGATTCATTCCAATAATGGATTAATGTTAGAATCAAAAGAAGACTTTAAGGGTCAAAAATACCAATTGTCTGTAAAATCAAACAAAGGCATAATCCTGATGACAAACGATTTTATCCCTCAAAACGGGATCAACTTTGTTGATTTGAATTTATATTATAATGCCAATGCTGATCCGGATATGGCAGGACAAACCATTGCAATGAATAAACTCCTTGAAACCAAGATATATTATTTTGAACAAAGTAAATATGACCTTTCACCTGAAAATAAATCCAGACTTGACAGTTTAGCATCGGAGCTTATCCGTATACCCGGCTATAACATTAAAATTAAGGGCTTCACCGATCATGTGGGAAATGTTAAGTTAAATTCAACACTTGCGGAATACCGGTCAAAAGTAGTAGCTAATTATTTGGCTACAAAAGGGATTGTTAAAGAAAAAATAGAAACTGATTGGGAAAGGGAAAACAAAATGCAAGACAAGAGTGTTGTGGAACCCGATTTAAAAAAATTTCGCAAAGTAGAAATTAATATAAAGCTATGAAATCTGCATTATTATATTTTACCATGAGCTGTTTACAAATTGTAAATGTCTTTGCTCATGGAACGATTAAATCAGACACTGCAACAGTGATCATACAAAATTCTACTAATAGTAACATTACAATTCAGGAAGAGTGTAGTCCCTATTATCTGATCAATGAGTACAGAAATTTAAAAAAAACAGACACTATTAAAATAGTGAGCTCAGTACCTTTCAGATTGGTTTTCAGCGAAATAAATACAGATGGACAAAATACTTACAAAACTTTCTGGCTACAGCCCGATGAACAAGTTCACATTATTAAATCAGCACTTAATTTAAGGTCTTCCTCAAACCTGGGACAGATCAGAGGCAATGAACTCAACTTTTTCAGCAGGATGCAGGATTCACTAGGCAACTTTGAAGGCTTAATGACCTATATCCCTCATAAAAGAAAAGAACCTGAGACTTTACTTGACAAAGTTCAGGAGATTTACCGAAACCGTCTGCAATTTTTAAATGAATATAAAAAACAAAATACTATTTCTACAACTTATGAATCCACTATCAGAAAAATACTTTACTACCGACAATACACTGAGTTCTTAGACCATTGCCACCTAGATGGTTTATTGGATAAACAATTACTAAACTCAAAGAAGATCAATCTTTTCATTGATGATTATCTGACCCAAAAAGAAGATAGTAGCAATATATATTATCTGGAAGTACAAAAGTGGTTCGCTAAATTATATCACCTGAACGAAGAGAAAAATTACTTCGAACTTTACTATACCTTGAAAGGTCTTTATTCCGGTTTTACGCTTGAATATCTTTCTGCAGACATTATTGACTGGAGCGTCGGTAATGCTCATTTTAGTCAACTATTTGAAGATTTTATCGGGTCGGCAAAATCTGAAGAGCTGAAAAAATACTTAATATCCAGATATGGCGAATACCTGGCTTCTGATCTGGAAATTGAGAACCCCGTTAATCAAAGTAATCAAACTTTATTATACCATCTAAAAAGCAAAAGAATTGTTTCTTGGGAAGATTTACTTCATCAGGATGGCGTTAAATATCTTGATTTTTGGGCGTCCTGGTGCGGAGGTTGCAGAGAGTCGATGCCCAAATTAAAAAGTCTGCAAGCTGAATTAACAAATAGCCACTTTAAAGTAATCTATATTTCAATTGATGAAAAATCGGGTATGTGGGAAAAAGTCTCAAGAAAAGAAGGCCTACCCGATGAAAATAGCTATCTAATGCTTAATCCGGCTGCAAGTAAAGTTAAAAAAGAGTATAATATTTCCATTTTACCCAGATATATGATCGTCAATTCTTCAGGGCAAATTACTCATATTTCCGCTCCAAATATTCATTCCCCTGACCTGAAAGGAGAATTGGAAGAGTTGTTAAAGTAGGATATAAAATTCCTGTACTTTTTAGGAAAAATCAATCATTTTCGAATAGATGTCGTTTATAAATAACTTATGCTTTATCCAATTTAAGTACAAAACACCGAAAGATTTGTGACTTAAGTCATTAAAATCTAAACAATTGGCTATTTTTCTTTTATTCTTAAAATAAAATTTATTCCAAAATGTCGAAATTTAGAACACCATTAATATTTGGTTTTTTCTTAATAATCAGCCTTTTTGCAAATAAGACATTTGCGAACAAAATCGATTTGACGATTAGATTTAATGATCCAATTATAGCTAAGAATTTAACTGTTGCTGTAGACGACGGACATGGTTATCGTTTTATCAATTTTAAGGTAAAAGATAATACCATCTCTATAAAAGAAGATATTTATGCGACTTATGGAACTATTGAACTAAACTACAAAGAAAAAGGCATTCATTTTAGAAAGTACTTTTGGATAGAAAAGCAAAAAAAATCCTCCATAACTTTCTTAAAAAGTTCAAAACCTCTCGGGCTTTTTATTCTGAGAAATGCCCTTGATATGAATGTTGAAAATGATGATTTAGAAAAATTTATAGAAAAGGAGTGGTCTGATTTTACTAATTTTTTAACGGAGAATAATGAGAGAATGGGCAATAATGATTCCATAAGGAAGGTTGTTTTCACAAAAGCGAGAGCATTAAATGCTAAAAAATTAGAATTTGTAAAACAGCATAAGGGAAGTTTCTTCTCTCTGTGGATATTTCAAAGGTATATAACGGAGGATTATTCTAAAGATGAATTGCTAAATATTTACAACAGCACCTTTCCGGAGAAGTTCAATGAGTTATTTGAATCTCAGGAAGCTCTGAGGAAAATTAATGGTTATGGTTTAAAGGCGGGTGAAAAATGCCCTTCTTTTAGCTCGAAAGATATAAATGGAAAAGAAGTATCGTTAGAAAGAGTCAGAAAAAAATACATAATCCTGAACTTCTGGGCATCCTGGTGCAAGCCTTGTATAGAAGAAATGCCGGTTCTCGTAGAAATTAGCAAAAAATACCCAAAAGAGTCTTTGGAAATCATTTCTTTTAGTTCAGATTCTGACTACCGAAGTTTTGAAAAATCCGTGCAAAAATTGCGGATGGGCTGGACAAATGTATTCAATAACATTTCCATTAATAACACTTTCGGAGTTCATTCTATTCCCAAAAATATTCTCGTTGATCCTGACGGTAAAATCGTTCTCATTATTGATTCTAACAACATAAAAGAAATAGAGGTGTATTTAGAAAAAAACGTCCATTTTTAAGTGCCTTTCTTTAATAATTCCCCTAACCCTCCTATCTATTCCTCCTGAAATTGTTTGAAAGTACCAATCAGAAAACGTAACAATAAAACGCCCCTTCAACACAAAGTTTACACTAAACGGTTTTAGATATAAGTATTCCGTAATCATGAATTGCATATTACGGTAGGTATTAATGGTTAACGCTTTTTGACCGATATGCTTACAACCGGTTTCTCAACCCTTTTCCTTCCTTTCGTTCAGCATTTCCTTCATTAATGCAATCTGCTCGTCCTTTGCCTCTAATAGTTTCCTTAATAGACTGTTTTCAGTTTCTTTTGACTCCTCATGCTTTGAAAAAAAGGGGACTTCGCACACTTCATAAATTCTTTTCAGATGATCTCCGCTGGGCTTATTCTTTCCACTTAACCAATTATGCAGAGCAGCCTGGCTAACCCCGAGTTTGTCAGCGGCTTCTTGTTGGCTAAGATTATTTTCTTTCAGATAGTTTGATATGATCGTTTCAATAGACATGCTTCTTTAGTTTAAATTGTTGGAAATATATTCTAAGAGCTGAAAACAAAACGTATAATGGTTTAAAATTATATAATCTATCCAACATTTCCAACAGAATATAAGCTGCCTGGCAACAAAAAAATGACACAAAGTGCTTATTTACAAACACTTAACACCAATCGGGTTGCATTAAAATTATCAATCGGTAACAGAAATACGAAACCATCGGCTACAATTATCACTAAACTTATAATTTTTATAAATTTAGTGATTGGTAAAAAGGGAAAGAAGCTACAAATTTGAACAACTCTATAACCTACTCCAGTTTTGAAAGATAATTTTACTTATACATTTACTCAGTTCCTGTCTTTGCTCAAAGTCAAAGTCACAAGAACCAGTGCTGTCAATTATCTTGAAAATCATCCCGACACCGGTTCGTTACTGGCCTACTCTGAAACACTATCCTATTTTAATATTGAGAACGCCGGATTGAAAATATCCCATGAAAATTTAAAAAACGTCCCTCCCCCTTTTGTCACTTTCTATTATAGAAACGGGGGAACTTTTTCTCTGGTAAAATCAGTGACGGACGAAAAGGTCGAGTGGCTGGATACACAGCATCGGTGGGTTAAAACATCCTGGCAGGATTTCTTAAAAGATTGGTCTCAGATCGTATTATTAGCGGAAACTAATGCCTCATCAGGAGAAAAAAATTATGAACATAAAAGAAAGAAAGAATTTTTGAAAAACGTAAGACTTCCTTTAGTCATTTCATTACTGCTAGTTTTATTCTTCTCTTTAATAATTCCTGTAATTCAATTATCTCTGACGCTGAACATTCTGGTCTTCCTGAAGTTATCAGGAATGACATTGACCAGTCTTTTATTCGTAAAGAGCATCAATAACAGTAGCGACTTTATAAACAGATTATGTTCTGCAGGCCCCAAAGTAAATTGCCAGAGTATTCTTGACAGTCCAGCTGCCATGATCACTCCCTGGCTGTCCTGGTCAGATACAGGTTTTATTTATTTTTTTGGTACCTTTTTTAGTCTTCTTCTATCATCAGGATCAGCTATATTGATAAACAACTTTCTGCTTATTCAAGCTGTATTAAGTAGTATGAATATAGCCTTTGGATTATACTCTATTTACTATCAAGCCATTAAGTCCAAAATGTGGTGCACACTATGTCTTGGCGTTGTCATTGTTTTTGCATCAGAATTTTTGCTATCCGTCTTATTTTCACCTTTCCATTCAGGTACCAATCTGCGATGGGATACTCTTTCAAATTTGTTCATAGGGTTCAGCATACCGGTTATATTCTTACTCCTGTTTAAAAACACCTACATAGGGGCCTTGAAAGGAGAAAAAACAAAAAAAGAATTAATAAAAATCAAATCTAACCCAAAGATTTTTGAAGCATTTATGTCAAACCAAAGAAAAATGCCTGAAATTCCTGAAAACATGCCGGTCATAGTTCTTGGAAACCCTGATGCTCCTCATACTTTAACCATCATAAGTAACCCGCTTTGTACGCCATGTGCCAGAATGCACCAAAGAATTGAGAAGCTTATTCAGGAGAATGAATACATCAGGTGTCAGATTATTTTCCTTTCCAATACTTCAGAAGAAAATGAAGGAGGAAAGTTTGTCAGAAAGCTCTTTTCTTTACCTAAGCATTTATATCATCAGGCGGTTGAAGAGTGGTTCAGCAGAAACAACAAGAATTACGAGTTCTGGAATAGGAATTATTCTCATTATATTCTGGATAATGACAGTGCTCAAAATCAGAATATGCATAATGAGTGGGCTAATTATGCAGAAGTAAGATCAACCCCTACGATTTTTATTAACGGAAGGTTATTACCTCAAATTATTTCAATAGACGATTTAGGTTCTCATTTAGTCCATTATCAGCATGAACCTGTTAATTCTTAGGGATTTGCAAATCAATAATATATTTTCAAACTTTAATTATTATTAAAATGAAAAAGAATTTGGAAAAATTGAAGAGTATTCAACTTTCAAAAAATGATCTAAAAAGAATCACAGGTGGATTAATGGGGGAATGTACCTGCCCTGGCTCTGGTGTAACTCATGTTGTAAGTGGGAGGGATTGGGATGAACTGCAAATGACAGGTAATGTGGTTTGTGGAGAACCTTCTAATTGTTGTTACAATTAATTAAAAAAAGGGGGGGATTCTCCTCCTCCCTTTTTGAATATTTCATAAATGTTCATCCAAGGAGGGTAGTACTCAATTATATTACTATTACCATCCTTCGAGACTGGAACGAGGACCGCATATTAAAAGTGTTTACAAAAACGATGACTTTCTGTTTATATAAAGATAAGCAAAAATAACTCTTGATTTAAGAAATACCCATAATTGATTAAAATGTCCAAAAAAGTGATTTCAGTCTTGCTTTGCCTAACGCTTTCCATTTCTGCCATTGGACAGCAATTCAGACATAGAACTAATGTTCTAAATGTTGACTCATTATTCTACAAAAGGATACCCTCAAAAAGGCTCTTGAAACAATACAGAGAAATTAATCTTGTCTACATCGATCCGGTCGAATTTCACAACATCATTAGAAGAATGCCACATCTCAAGGTTATTTGGTTCGAAAACTCTTATTATGACTTTTTTAGACCGTGGTATGTTAATTCCAGAGAATTTAGATATCGTCTTAGTATTAAATCAAAACTGCAAAGCAAAATTGAAGAAGAGGCCTTAACAAAGCAGAATAGGATATTATCTTCTCTACTTAATAATACTGCTCCGGATACACTAAGGAGTATTGATTTATCTTTTTGTTATCTTGAAAAAATCCCGGAAATCTTATATCAATGTAAGAATCTTGAAAATCTGAACCTTTCGGGAAACAAAATTTCAGAGTTGCCCAAAGATGTTAAGATGAGACTAAAAAAATTAAAAAACCTTAACATCGAAAACAATTATATTATACCGGAAATGATTTATCTACCCAAAAATCTGGTATCACTGAATCTCGGAACTAACAGCATCTGGCGCTTAACCTCCAAATTTACGAAAAGAGCAAAAAAGCTAAAGACTTTAGTCCTCTCAGGGAATTCAAAATTAAAGTTCAAGGGGAAACATTTCCGCCATTTTAAAAATATTGAAAATTTAGCTCTTTCCAGTTGCGCCTTATCAGAAGCTGACATTTTCCTTAAAAGAAAAATAGAGTATCTGGACCTGAGCAATAATAATATACATTCTGTTCCAAACCGATTGTTTTCTTATTCTACAAATCTTTCCCTTGCTAATAATAAAATTACCGAAATAACACTCCCACAAAATCCTGAAATAAAAATAAATGAGCTTAATCTTAGAAAAAATCCTATTGTGAATTTAGTAATTCCTGAAACGGTAAGCATTTCCAGATTAAACCTGGATGAAGTGGGCCCTGCCAATAAGAACAACCTCATTCTAACGGGGAAAATTGAAACTTTAATAATCAGAAAAGGGGCATTTGAGCTCTCTGACTTTAAGAAATCAAAACCAATGATGAAAGTAATAGAGAGCACATTATAAATTAAAAAACACTAACTATTATCAGATTGAAAAGTGAGAGAAATCAAAGGGGGAGTAATCCAAACAACGCTGTTTGCCGATGATTGCAGACAAATGCCCAAGTACGGCTCGAAGTGTACATCTTGAACCTGTGATTTAATCATATTCTTTTACTTCTGAAGCTTAATCATTAACCAAAACTATGTACACTTATAAAACATTTCTACTTCTCCTAATTTACAATGCTCTTATAATCATTGGTTTTGACCTTTGTGCTCAGACTCCCACATTTTCTATCAGTGGAGAAATCAATATAAAGGAAGGGCATATTATTCTTAATCAAAAAGATATAGAACATAATTTATTTAAAAAAATAGGAGAATACAAAATACAAAATGGCAGGTTTACTATTAATGAAATATACGAGAATGACAGATCCTATTTTTTTACGCTAACAAAAAATGACTCAGTTATAAATCAATCTTTAGACTTTATTCTGGATCCGGGCCATCAGAATGTAATGATAGAAATCGAATACTTCAAATTGCCCGGAATAAACAATTCTTCTATGGCATTCTTCAATCGATCTAAGTCTTACAGAGACTACAGGAAACTGCTTAAAGATGAAAACTGGCTGGTATCTTTCACGGACAGTTTAAAAATGATACACAAAAATCATCTGCCGGATAGTTTATCAAATGTAGTAAGAGCTATAAAAAACACTTACGTAACCAGAGAGAAATCAATCAGGAGGTATATGTTTGAAGAATTGAATGAAAATAAAATTTGTATGTTTTTTCTTTATGATTTTCATTTCACCACAAATGATCTTTTTTCCTCTCTTTTCTATTTCAATAAACTTTCAAAAGAATTAAAAGAAAGTCCGCTGGGCAAAAACTTCTTTCAGGTATTAGAAAAAGAGAATATACTAGCCGAAGGAAAAGTTTTTCCGGCTCTATTTCTAAAAAACCTGAAAACAAGCGCATTCGAAAATATTAAAGTCGAAGAAAACTATACATTAATTGATTTTTGGTGGTCGGGGTGCTCCGCATGTATTAAACAATTCCCGTTTTATAAAGATTTGAATGCCAGGTTTGGAAGTAAAGGATTTGAAATAATAACCATTTCAGTCGATGAAACAAAAGCACTTAAAAATCTGGAGCAAGCCAGAATCAGATATGCGTTGGATTGGAAAGAATATCTCGATGAAAATAGTCTTAAAACCGGAGCGTTTAATTTTTATTCATATCCCACAAACTTTTTAATAGATAAACAGCGTAGAATCATCCGGCAAGACATCACTATACAGGAGCTGAAGACCTTTCTGGAAACTAATCTTTAGGTTCCAATAGGGCCATTAACGAAGACTTTATTGCTTTTTGGATTTGCAAATCACTATATATTTTTCAAATTAAAAATAACAATTCAATGGAAAACTTTCTTTTAAATTTTTCAGAATCTCTTCTTTCAAAAGAAGACATGAAACAAATTTTAGGTGGAAAGATGTATTGGTGTCAGTGTGGCAATCTTGCATCTAATGAGTATAATGCGAGTAGTCAGAGTCAGGCAAATCAAATTTGCAAAGACGCGGGCTCAGCTGCCGGATATGACCCTAACGATTGTTCTGCCCATGCCGCGTAGTCTAAAATGTACTGGGGAAGAAGATTTCTTCCCCAGTACATCCAATAAAGTCTTCCTTAGCAAATGAAAATGTAATTAAAATGGGCTATCCAAAGAAGAAAATTTTATTCGTTTTTACTTTTTTCCTATTGCAGATAAGGATTTCTGCTTTATATGGTCAAAATTTGCTGAAAGAATACTTTTCACAAGGTAACAAAGAGGGGCAAAAAGCCTGGAAGTTAGGTTTGCATCTTACAGAAAAAGGATGGAAAAAGGATAAAACTGAAGGTTTTTTTAAAGAATTCGACCTGGTATGGAAACAACCCCAAGGTACGTTTGTAGTAAAAAAACTCATTAAAGTATCCGAAAGAAAGTCCGAATTGATTTCTTGGTTGGTTGACAGCCAAGGTAAAAGGATTTCAAAAGTATATACTGACTTGGGTGACTTTCGGGAGGGTTTAGCAGAAATCAGCATGGAAGACAAATGTCAGACATGCTGGCCAGAGAGATATGATTTTGTTGATTTGAATACTGCACAGCATGGATTCATTGACCAAAATGGAAAAGAAATTATCAAACCTCAATACCGCAGAATCGCGACTTCATTTCATGAGGGAAAGGCTGCTGTAGGATACTGGACGAAAGATGTATTCTACATTGATAAAGCAGGGAACCCTCTATTTAATAAAATATTCAAAAATGCAGGGCCTTTTATCAACGGAATCGCAGATGTACAATTAAAAGATAATTCTCTTAATTGTATTAACGTTACAGGAGAATTACTCATTCCTAACAAGTATTCATATATCAGGCCTTATGAAAATGGAGAAATCCGGGCCTTCATTACCCCAGATAAAAAAGTTGGCTTCCTTTCGGAAAATAACGAAAATTTAATCTCACCAATATATGATGATTTTAACTATGAAATTTGGACAGGGACGATATTAGTAAAAAAAGACAATCTTTTTGGATTTATAAGTAAAACCACCGGGCAAGTCTTAATACCTGCTATTTATGACGATTATTTACCTTCTGAAGACAGTACTTTTATATGGCTTAAAAACGGTAAAATTTGGAAAAAGACGGATCGCAATCATTTTACCGAAGCGGAAATCGAAGCGGGTCAGTTAAGAAATGCAGGTTCATCCAGGTATGTTCTTCAGAGAGGAAAGCTTTGGGGACTTTGTGATATGAATGCCCATCTCCTTTCCCCTATTATTTTTGACTATATACTACCTCCCTTTAATGAAGGTAAGGCAGTGATAATGAAAAACGGAAAGTATGGTTACATAAATAGCACTGGCAAAATTTTAATTCCACCGACGTATGAAAAAATAAGTCATTTTGAAAGAGGTACAATTCAAGGATTCAAGGGGATATATATCTATACGATTTCAGACAAAAATAAAATTCTTGCTAAAACGATTGCTCCATCAATTCAGATTTATATGCTGATCGCAATCACAGTGCTAATAGTATTTATAGCGTTATTTTGGATTCTGAAACTGAGATTTGAATGATTATTCTCTGATCGCGCTTTATCAGTAAATCACTGTATGTCAAAATTTAATTGAAATTCATATATGCTGAAAGTATTCCGCCAATTAGACACCATGGACTGCGGCCCTACCTGTCTAAGAATGGTAGCTAAACACTATGGAAGAAATCTGTCCGCCCAACAACTTCGAGAGGCTGCTGAAATTGGTAAAGATGGTGTAAATTTATTAGGGATAGCTCAGGCCGCTGAAAGAACAGGTTTCAAAACCATTGGCGTAAAGATCAGTTTCGAAAAATTAAAACAGGAAGTCCCCCTCCCCTGCATTGTCCACTGGTCCCAAAATCACTTCATTGTTGTATATAAGATAAAAAAAGATATAGTTTACGTTGCTGACCCTGCCAGAGGGTTACTCAAATACAAAACAGCTGAGTTTGAATCTCAATGGGCAACAACGGTCGTTGAAGGTGTAAAAACAGGCGTGGCCTTGTTATTGGAGCCAACTGAAAGGTTTTATGAAGAAGACGGATTCTCAGAAAAAAACAAAGGAAAAACTCTAGGGTCGCTTTTCAGCTACTTCCTCAAATTCAAACCCCTGATCATTCAGCTCGGATTAGGGCTGGGGGCTGGTTCATTAATCCAACTCATTTTACCCTTTCTTACCCAAAGTGTAGTTGACACCGGTATACAGACACGTAACCTGAATTTCATTTACCTGGTATTAAGCGCCCAACTCATGCTTTTTTTAGGCCGCATGTCTGTCGACTTCATCAGATCGTGGATTCTTCTTCACATCAGCACTCGTATAAACCTTTCTATACTGTCAGACTTTCTGAGCAAGCTACTCCGACTACCCGTCTCTTATTTCGAAAGCAAACAAACCGGTGACATTCTTCAGCGTATCGGAGATCACCGGCGGATTGAATCTTTCCTCACCGGTACTTCTCTGAATGTGCTCTTCTCCATGTTTAACCTGATTATATTTTCTGTCGTACTGGCTTACTACAATATCAGCATATTCAGTGTTTTCATTTTTGCCTCTGCCTTATATAGCACATGGATCGTTTTATTTCTTAAATACCGCCGTACCCTGGACCATAAACGATTTGCACTCAGTGCTAAAAATCAGAGTTCTGTCATTCAGCTGGTACAATCTGTACCCGAACTCAAACTAAACAATGCCACCCTGCGCAAACGCTGGGATTGGGAAAACCTTCAGGTTCAGGAATTCAAACTGAGTATGAAAGGCCTGGCCCTGCAACAGTACCAGCAGGTCGGGGCTTTGTTTATCAATGAAGGTAAAAACATCTTTATCACCTTCCTGGCAGCCACCGCAGTAGTTAATGGTCAGATGACTCTGGGAGCCATGATGGCCATGCAATACATCATAGGCCAGCTTAATAGCCCAGTGGAGCAGCTTGTTGGCTTTATCCAGCACTTGCAGGATGCCAAACTCAGCCTTGAAAGGCTCAATGAAGTACACAGCATGGATGATGAAGAACCTGCCGATCAGCATTTCACCAAACATCTACCTCAGGACAAAAGCATATCCATCGAAAACTTAAGCTATACTTATCCAGGTGCCGGTAATGACCCCGTCCTGTCAGATGTCTCAATCCATATTCCTGAGGGAAAAGTAACCGCTATCGTAGGCAGCAGCGGTAGTGGTAAAACTACCCTGCTTAAAATTCTCCTGAAGTTTGTGGAGGCCCAAAAAGGAAATATTAAAATTGGCAATGCCTCACTTAAAAATATCAGCCATGAATATTGGAGAAGCCTTTGCGGAACTGTAATGCAGGACGGATACATCTTTTCGGATACCATCGCGAACAATATCAGCATCAGTGAGGAAAGAGCTGATATTCACAAACTCCTTCATGCGGTAAAAGTGGCCAATATACAAAGTTTCATTGAGGAGCTGCCGCTGAGCTATAACACAAAAATCGGAGCAGAAGGCAACGGCATTTCCCAGGGACAAAGGCAAAGGCTACTGATTGCAAGGGCGGTTTATAAAAATCCTGAATATTTGTTTTTTGATGAAGCTACCAACGCTTTGGATGCAGAAAATGAACGTATCATTATGGACAATCTGGATGAGTTTTCTAAAGGAAGAACGGTAATTGTGGTGGCTCACCGTTTAAGTACAGTTAAAAACGCTGATCAGATCATTGTACTGGAAAAAGGCCGGGTTATTGAAACAGGAACACATCAGGAACTGAGTAAAGCTAATGGCCGGTATTATGAACTTGTAAAAAACCAACTGGAACTGGGGGTATAATCAAATGGATAAACAAAACACTTCCGGAGATTTTCAAAGGACCAGTATTGGCAACCTGACAGGAGGAAAGGGTCTTTTTTATGACAAAATGACTCCTCCACCTCAACCTCCCCAAAACCCGGATGATGGCCCGAACAACTCTGACAACAGACAGCCGGAACTGGTCAGCAGTGATATGAATGATGTACTCAGCCACCCACCCTCATGGCTCGTACAATGGGGCACAACCCTCTTTTTTCTTATATTCTTCGGTCTGATTGGGATTACATGGTTTGTTCAGTATCCGGACCTTGTGAACGCTCCTCTTAAAGTGGCTGCCAATAACCTCCCTAAAACCGTAAACAGCAAAACTGAAGGGCAACTTACCCGGCTCTTTGTAAAAGAAGGGCAGCAGATCAATCAGGGAGATTTACTGGCTTATCTGGAAAGTACGGCCAGCCACGATGAAGTAATGCAATTGGAAAAAGAAGTCAACTTACTGATTCACTGGTCAGCTGAAGGGCAAACCAATAAAATCCTCAATAGCCCTATTTCTCAATTCTTTAAACTAGGCGAGCTCCAGAAATCATTCCAGGCGTTTCAGGAATCTTTTGTAAGATCTCAATCAGCCACAAATAACGGTATTTATATTCGTAAAAAAAGTACACTTGAAAACGAGATCGCTGCTCTGAAAAGGCTTGGTCAAAATACGCTGGATCAGCTATCTCTTCAGGAAAAAGATCTTACCATTACCCTCGAAGAAGCCCAGAGTCAGCAGCGATTAAGTGAAAAAGGATTTGTTTCACAACTGGAGGCTAAGAACGCCATGAGTAAATATTTAGGAAAAAAACAGGCTTTTGAACAAAACAGAAGCGCTCTTGAAAACAATCGTATCAGTCAGCTACAGAAACAACAGGAGATAATAGAAATAGAAAAAGAGATAGCCGATCAGAGGAGTAGCTTTGCTCAATCCTTGAATACCCTCAAAAGTGAAATTGAGGCCTGGAAGCAACGTTATGTAGCCCTGGCCCCCGCTTCCGGGAAAATCAATTTCCTGAGTAGTCTTCAGGAAAACCAGATAGTGAAAAACGGGCAGGAACTCCTGTACATCCTGCCGGAAGGTGCAGGATATTATGGAGAGATGTATGTGGGTCAATACAATTTTGGTAAAGTAAAGAATGGGCAGGAAGTCATTGTTAAGTTTCAGAGTTATCCTTTTCAGGAATTTGGCACTGTAAAAGGTGAGATTTCCTTCATATCTGACATCCCGAAAGACTCTGTGTATCTGGTAAAAGTCTCATTTCCGAAAGGATTACTCACTTCATCCAATAAAAATCTTCCCTTCCGGAATGGAATGACCGCCTCCGGTGAAATTATTACCGAGAATCTCCGGTTGATCGAAAAATTTTTTTATGAAATACGGAAATCTGTTAAAAGATGATCAAGACTTCTTTATTTTTTCTGATATGTTTCAGCAGCATACCATTATATGCACAACACAAGTACACACTAGAGGAATGTTTTGAAACTGCATTTAAAAACAACCCTGCAACAAGAGAATGGGAGCTGCGCATCCGGCAAGCTGAAAACACGCTGGATGAATCTAAAAGAAAAGCTTTCCCATCTGTATCAGGAAGTTTTTCACAAGGATTCAACAGTGGCCGGAGTATTGACCCTTTTACGAACAGTTTCGTCCAACGATCGATATCATCCAACGCCTTGGGTATAGGAGCCAACTGGAATGTTTTTAACGGATTTGCATTGAGAAACCAGATCAGACAAAACCGGGAAGATGTTCAGGCTGAATATTATCAGCTTCAGCAAAGCAAAAGAGAATTAAAAGCTAAGGTAATAATAGCCTATATGCAGGTTTTAATGAATCAGCAGCTTTACAGCGTTGCTTCACAGCAAGAGCAAGCTCTTATGAAGCAGTTAAGCCTGATAAAAGAAATAGTAAAGGAGGGCTTAAGGGCCAGTATGGATAGTATAGATTTCGAAGCTCAGCTGGCTACTGCTTCATTCGATGCGCTGACAGCTAAAAACGATATAACTATTGCCAAACTTAACCTCAGGCAATTACTGGGTCAGCGTATGCCTCTGACTTTTGATATTGAGAATATCGTTTTAGAAAACAATATTTATGATGAAGGCTTTCCGGATAGAATATTGTCAGATTTAGACAGACAACCTTCCCTAAAAACGGCAGACTTAAGAGCTAAAAGCGCTGAAACAAGCATTAAAATCGCAGCTGCCACCCGATTCCCATCAGTATCTTTATCCGGGGGGCTGGGTTCTGCCTATTCCAGCGCCGCGGTCTCTGAATTCAACTATTTCAACCAGTTGAACTACAATTTTAATCAATACCTCAGACTTGGGATCAATTTTCCGCTTTACAACAACGGACAAGTGAAAAACAGGGTAAAAGCGGCTGAAATAAATCTGAAAATCCTGCACAGTCAGATAGAAGCACAAAAGCATCAACTCACTTCAGAAATAGAGCAGGCTTTCCTGGCTTGTAAAATGGCTTATGACAAATTAGCTGCTGCTAACCTTAATCTTAAAGCACAACAAGTGGCTTTTAAATCAGCCAATGAAAGATTTAATGAAGGCTTCCTGAGCAGTGTTGAACTCAACGCCTTCAGAACAAACCTCGAAAAAGCGAAATCAGCCCTCATCCAAACTCAATATGAATATTACTCCAGAAAGGTATTAATGGAATTGTATAATGAGTAAGATCAATCCCGTTTCCTGCTGTCACTGATAAGGGTATATCCCACCAGACGCTCAGAACGGGCCGACGGGGGCTGGTGATAGATAAAAAACTCATAGGCGTTCTGGGTGTCGGAATGGTTCCCCTCAAAAAAATCTTCATTCGTTTTGTCCAGGTTCTCATCCAGCAAGACATATTTGTAATCGTAAATACCCTGTTTCAACAATACAGAAGCCTGGTATTCTTCGGCATCAGCGGCATACTGCATCAGGTATTCATCACTAAGGTGCCAGTTGGTGAGCTGTCCCAGAATAAACACTTTCTGTCCGGGCTTCATTTCTTCATGCCTGAGCCGGAACAATACCTCTACGTAATCGGACGAAATATCAGGAGACGGGTTATTCATATTGCTGATCAGAAACCGCCCGTCCAGGTCCTGTGTTTCGAGATACGCCCGCTGGCTGTTATTGCCCTGAGGCGATAGGATCACCTGGTCAGTTTTGCCGTTGATAATACGTTGAACATAATTCCCCCGGGAATAGGTATTGCGGATATCGAAAAACCTGAATTCTGACCCTCCCGCAAAAGTACTTTCATTGTTAAAGAATCGATAGATAAGCTCAAAAGCACCTGAGTTGAGCGCATTTCGGGCGTCCAGTTGTATCATTCTGTCATCCCTGTAATTCTGGCGGATCACCACTTTTAACTCCTGCTTAGGATCACGTAACGGATAGTTCCTGAAGTTAAGCCTAAGACCTGCCTGCTGATGCGTCCTCCAGAGTGCCGGGTCCTGCGCCGGCAATACTGTCGGAGTAAGCCCTATTGCAGACTCAAAAACCCTGAAGCGCTTTTGTATCACAACACGCCCCCCAAGCCCTCCTTCAAGCACCTGTACGACGTAATTACCGGAGAGTTTGACGGCAGGTAACCTGAAGGTAAAATGATAATACGGAACTTTTGTACCCTGGGAAACCTCATACTGATTAATGAAATACTCATTGTATTCATTCAGATACTCCAGATCGCGCAGTGATGATTTCATCCAATCAAAACCACAATGAATAATTTTTACGGTATAGGATTGGAAAGAAGCCCGGAGATCATCGAACTCCAGCACCAGCGGGTTACTTCCTCCCAGACTTATTATGGGGGGATTCAGGACCTTCTTTTCATAATTGAGATTTCCCGAAAACGGATACAACATAACCGTATGAAGATCTGCTGAATTAACCCGATCTTCCAGAACATCCGCCGCATTTACAAGGACAGGCACCACCCATAACAAACAAGTCAGAAGCAGCAGGCCTCTGACTTGTATCTCTTTGTATATCTTGAATTCTTTCCTCAAAATCATGCGTAAGTGATTAAGAACAGAACGAAAACCATATTATTTAATTGTCTTTCAGACACAGCATTTTATCCTCCCAAGTCTGATTAAGCCTAAGCAGTTCTGACTTCACAAAAGCGTAACTTTCGTTTGTCTTTTTCAGGAGTTCCGCATTGCCAAATGTCTTCTCATCAGCGAGCTCTGCCTCCAGCGCTGCTTTCTTCTGCTCCAGTTCTCCAATCTGAGTTTCAAGTTCAGCAATTTCCTTTTCCAGCTTTTTAGCATCTGTGTTCTGAGCAACGGGTCTGCTGTTTGATTGCGGTTCAGCAGATCCTTTTTCAGCTTTATCTTCTTTTTTAGACGGCCCTCCCATATCCAGCTGCTTACCGTTTTCTTCCATCCAGATCACAAATTCATCATAACTGCCGGGAAACTCTTTGATCTCATTTTCTTCAATGTACCAGACCTTATTAGATACCTGACTGATAAAATGCCTGTCGTGAGAAACAATCACATAAGTTCCTTCATATTGATCAAGCGCCTGAACCAGAATATTTACAGACTGCATATCCAGGTGGTTGGTAGGCTCATCAAGAAGCAGGAAGTTGGCCTCGGAGATAAGAATTTTGGCAAGGGCCACTCTTGATTTCTCTCCCCCGGACAATACCCGGATCTTTTTGAACACCTCTTCTCCTCCGAAAAGAAAGCATCCGAGTACAGCCCTCAATTCATTTTCTGATTTGCTAGAATCAGCATATTTGAGCTCTTCAAGAAGGGTTTCATCAAGATGAAGTGATTCCAGCTGGTGCTGTGCGTAAAATGAGAACTTAACATTATGGCCCATTTTCCTTTCGCCATCCACCTGCTCTGTACCGGAAATAATACGAAGAAGCGTCGATTTACCTTTACCATTCGCCCCGATAAGCACGATTTTATCTCCCCTCTCGATCGAAGCGGTTGTATTCTTGAAAATTACTTTGTCGTCATAAGCTTTAGACACGTCTTCAAGCCCCATTACCTGACGTCCGGGCTGTGTTCCGAATCTGAATCTGAAATGTACTTTGGCCGTTTCATCGATCACATCGTCTATGAGATCCAGTTTATTCAATGCCTTGATCCTGGATTGCACCTGCCGGGATTTGGAAGCTTTAGCTTTAAAACGTTCTATAAAACGCTCTGTCTGCCTGATCTGGGCCTGCTGATTTTCATAAGCACCCTTCTGAATCTCACTTCTCAGGGCTTTTTCTTCTACAAAAAAGGAATAATTACCCGAATACTGGGTAAGCTTATTATTGGTAACTTCCACAATAGAATTACAGACGTTGTCCAGAAATTCCCGGTCATGAGATACGACGATCACGGCATTTTCATAAGATGCGATATATTTTTCCACCCATTGAATTGACGGAAGGTCAAGGTGGTTGGTAGGCTCATCCAGCAGCAAAAGTGAGGGTTTCTGCAACAGCAGTTTAGCCAGCATCACCCGCATCCTCCATCCTCCGGAAAATGCCTTCAATGGCTTATCAAGGTCTGAGGTCTTGAAACCAAGACCCTCAAGGATCTCTTCGGCCTTGGACTGAATGGAGTACCCTCCCAGATGATCAAATTCTTCCTGAAGCCTGCCCAGTGTATCTACAAGTTCATCCCTGTAGTTCGTTTCCATCTCATGCAACACTTCATCAATCTTATGCTGAAGCTCCAGTTCCCGCTCAAAAGCCTGCATAGCTACCAGAAGGATGGAATCATCCGTCTGATAGGACAGCAAATCCTGGTTCAGGAAACCCAGTGTGCAATCACTGGCTTTAGAAATAGAGCCTGCATCTGGCTGATACTCCCCTACTATAAGTTTGAGAAGCGTGGATTTTCCTTTTCCATTAAGACCGATAAGGCCGATTTTGTCCTTTGGCTTGATCTGAAGGCTGGTATCTTCAAAGATAGCCCTTCCGCCAAAATAAAAAGATAAATTATTGATTGTTAACATTGATCACTGAAAGTATAAACCTACATTCCCCTGAATCCGGGAAATCACCCCACAAAATTACGAAATAATTCGGGCTTTCCTGTAAAAACAGAGATGTTCTGAAAAGCTTCAGTTGTAAAGAAGCGCTCTTCAGATAAAATCCTGTAAAGGCAACTCTGATACAGCCTCATTTTTCTATCATAAAGCTCTTTTAAAAATCGGTTCCTGAGGAAGAATGAAGACCAAAACATGCGTTTCAGTTACCACAGTCAAGTGATTTAAGGCTGAAAAAATCAATGTGAGCAGGAATAACCGGAGTCGGCGCCTTAAACCCTTTCAAAGCAAAGATTCCTGCATATCTGGGTTTAATGGACAACTCACTGACGGCAATTTCTTTAAAAGCGAAAATATCGTTTTCTCCCGCTGCAAAAAGAAACCGGTACCTGTTGTTCCGTTTTTCGATTCTCAATGCCGCCTTTTTAAGGTTCTTCCTGATGATTTCTGCCTGAGAGGCATCCACACTGAAAACCACTGTATGTGCCACTTCCTCAGGCTTACTTTTTGTTCCGTCATTGGCGCTTATCACTTGCAAAAGAATCTCCCCGGGCTTGTGATATCCTCCGAAAAAATCATTGAAAGAAAGTGAAAACCTGACACTTCCGGCAGTGTAAGTCGTATCCTCCATCAGTAATAAACCCACCTGCTGCCAATTACCCTGAGGGATGAATTCACTTAACTGGATCTCGACAGAAAAACAGGAACGGCCGGTTTCTCTGAGCAACAGGTTTCTTATGCCGATTCTACCCGCTGTATCCGGGTAATTATCGCCATCTAATGTGTACAAAGTCAGGTGACCGGCCTTTTCGTTACGCTTGCTCCAATAAGAAGGAGTTTCTTCCTTAAGAATCCACCCTTTATGCAAAAGTGAGTCTACAGTATTGAAATCCTCGGAATAGTCATTGATCTTCTTTGTATTTTTCGCAAAATAAAAAGCCAGAAAAGCAAGGAGCATGACCAATCCCAACCCGACGCTTATCCTGAAAAGTAAAGTTTGCGTTTTCCCTCCGGCTTGGGGTTCCTGCTCTTTCACATAAGCATCCAGATAATTATACCAATATCCAAAATGCCCTTCATTTTTCCTTCTCCCGGCTTCATCTGTCCTGGGCGCATTGGCCACATATCGCGCCAGAGTATCTAAAGTCGCCACACTGGGATTCTCTTGTTTGGCAGTATCAGGATGAAGTACATAGAATGAGTAATTTTTGATACTTTTCCAACCTATCACCAAGCCTGATTGTTCCAGAACCTCATTTGACAGGTGCCTGCTTTCGTTTTCTGAAAGAGGCGTATGTAAATGCTTTGAAAAACACTTTTCGTAGGCCTCGGAAAACAAGCGGGAAAAAGCATTTTGTTCTGTCCTGTTCATACTTAGTACATCTGATCTCGTAAATGACAATTACGGAAGGTTTATGCTGCAATTACGAAGCCGGAATCTATTACAGCAGACATTTGAGTCATCAAAAACAAAATTAAAGATTCGAATGAACTCTCTTATGAAAGCAACACTTTTTTTTCTTGCTGTATCTTTCATCTCTCTAGCAGCAAAATCACAGGACCTCCAGTTACACTACGATTTACGACACACTGTTGATCCCAAACTGAATCCCAGAAACTTTCCCATGATAAGCTTTCAGTATTTCAAATCAATAGATACTATCGGAACAGGCTCCTTTCTTTTTAAAGTACAAACCTTTCTGGATGGCGAAAAAAGCAATACAAACCAGGCGTTCTTGCAATTGTCCCAGTCATTACGTTTCTGGAAACCCAGGGTTTATTTATCACTCAATTATAGTGGAGGGCTTGGCATTGCCCCTCCTTCATTCGGGTATTATCTTCGCAACTCATTTGGTACCGGTGCAGCTTATCCTTTCCAGTGGCAAGGCGCATGGCTGAACCTGAGTGTTCTGTATAGGTATAATGCTTTCCCCAAAGGCAGTCATGACCCGCAGTTTACATTTTATTTTGGGAGAGGCTTTATGAACTATCGGATTTTTGCAGAGGGAAGTATCGTTGCATGGACTGAAAACCGTGATCAGGGCATAGAACATACCCGTGAATTAAAGGGGAAGAAGTTTGCGTTTTTCGGAGATCCTCAGGTATGGATTACTATAAAGAAAGGGTTTTCGGTGGGGTCACGGGTGAGCTTATATTATCATCTGCTGACTGAAAAAAATGTGGTACAGGCCTATCCCACCATTGGAACGCGCTATAAGTTCTGAAGGCACTCTTTGCATGCCATAACCAGATCAAAAACTCATAGCCGGCGATATGGACAAGGTAAAAAAACAGAGAGGCTGTCTTTTCAGACAACCTCTCTGCATTATAAAAGCATAAACTGTTGAATCAATATCCGGGATTCTGAACCAGTTGTTTGTTCGTATCCACTTCTCTCTGAGGAATAGGGAACACAAGTCTTTGAGAGTTGGCTGCAACTCCACCGATGACGGCGCCCGTTCTTTTCATGTCATGCAATTGAAGACCCTCAAAGGCAAGTTCCAGCTTCCTTTCGTGCAATACCTGTGCCAAAGAAACGGTAGCAAGAGGAGCAATACCCGCCCTGCTACGTATAACATTTACATCGGCAAGAGGTGTAGCTCCTACAGAAGTTCCCAGTCTCAGGTTAGCCTCCGCTCTGGTAAGATACATCTCAGCCAATCTGACAATCGGAACATTACCATAAGTATCCAGGTGTTTTTGCGTATAATTATTATTGTTAGCTCTTACAAAGAAGGCGCCTCTCGCATCACCCGCAGAATACAAATCAATATGCGACTGGTTAATTCTGATGTCCCCACGACCGGAAGAACCAGGAATCGACCCAACAGTAACACCATAAAATGTATTCATTGAATTAGCACCATCCTGAGTAGTAACAGTCATCGCAAAAATATACTCCAGCGGATTTGATCCGCCATTATCCAGATAAGTATAAAACAGGGATCCGAACTCGGGAACAATGCGATATACATTAGACTGAATGACAGCATTAGCAGCGTCTCTTGCCTTGGCAAAATCGCTTTGCTGCAGATAAACCCTGGAAAGGATCGCGTTAGCGGCACCTTTGGTGGCATAGATAGTATTGGTTTCAGGCAGAAGCCTGGCAGCATCACTGAGGTCAGCAATTACCTGAGTATACACTTCCGCTACAGAATTACGTGCCTTGTAGTCTTCTTCCGTAATCCCTCTGGTAGGTTTCAGAATCAATGGAATACCGGGATTGCTGTTGTTATCTCCGTCACCCCAGGTTTTGGCATACAAACGTACAAGTTCAAAAAACAGCGCTCCTCTGATAAACTTGGCTTCTCCTTCAAAACGATTACGCTTGCCTTCATCCACCTTATCCAACGCAGAAAGAACATTGTTGGCACGGTTAATTGTCGCATAAGCATCTGTCCAGGTAGCTGTCGCCGTTGAATTGGCTGTAGTAAGCTGTTTGTCTGCAATTTCAAGCAGGTTCTGGAAAGTACCTCCGAAACGGACATCATTATCATTTCCGTATAAATCACCAACGTACTGAATAGCTCCTCCGTAAACATCACCATCCTGCAAACCATCATAACATCCTATCAACGTTACTTCTACATCTCTGGACGTAGATAATGCCGTGCTTTCATCAATGGTTTGAGTCGGCAGCACATCAAGACGGCTGGCACACCCGGTAGCAAGAAACAATCCGGCTACAGCAAGGGGAAAATATATAAATCTTTGTTTTTTCATGATAATCTCTTTTTTGTGAAATAATTAATACACTTAGAATCCAAGATTTAAGCCGATGATGAAAGATCTTGGCTGTGGTGGTGTATAAAAATCATTTCCAAGGGCAAAATTCGATGTAAAATTATCCGAGTTTACTTCCGGATCCCATAGTGGGTAAGAAGTAAAAGTGGCAAGGTTCATACCGGAAACATACACTCTCAGACGCTCAATCTTTGCTTTTGAAGTCAGGTGTTTCGGAATGGTATAACCCAATGTAGCAGTTCTCAGTCTCAGGAACGACCCGTCTACAATATAGCGGCTGGACGCCTGGTTACCGTTACCTCTGTAGAACCTTGCTTCAGGAATATCGGTATTGGTATTCTGAGGTGTCCAGGCATTCAACTGATCGGCGGTCTGATTATCTTCATAAATACCGTTGGCCGAAGAATATTGTCCCATACCATAGATGTTGATGTCGTTACCGGCTACACCGTTGAAGAAGATGCTCAGATCAATGCCCTTGTAAGAGAAATTGTTGGTGATACCGCCAACCAGCTTTGGATTAGGGTTTCCAACCACAATCCGCTCAGTTGAGTTGTAGCCCGCGTTGGTTACAGTATTTCTGTTAACCGTTCCGTCTGGGTTTTTGGTGTTCATATAAAAGAGTGCGTCTCCGTTGGCAGGATCTACACCGGCATATTCTCTGGTGAAGAAAACACCGATAGGCTGTCCTTCCATTACACGGTTCATACTCCTCACACCACCTTCAATGATCTGTCCGTCAATATCCGTAACCTTATTGCGGTTAGTAGCCAGGTTCAGAGTTGTACTCCACTTAAAGTCGCCTACAGTATTCTGGGTATTCAATACAAACTCGAAACCTTTGTTCTCCAGCTTACCCACGTTCTTGATCTGAGTGGCAAAACCTGTCGTAGCAGGAACGTTTACCCTAAGCAAAAGGCCACTTGTCTTTTTCTCATAATAATCGATCTCACCATTGATACGGTTGTTAAAGAAACCGAAATCTATGCCGAAATCTGCCTGAGCGGTAGTTTCCCATTTCAAATCAGGGTTTCCGATCTGGGCAGGTCTCTGACCGGCTGCTCCGGCATAACCGGCATCACCCTGAAACAGACCCAACTGAGGGAAGTCACCGATTTCAGCATTACCAACAAGACCATAACTGGCCCGTAGTTTCAGGAAGCTTACCACTTTGTTATCCTTCAGGAAGCCCTCCTCACTGGCCACCCAGCCTAATGCTCCGGCAGGGAAGAACCCGTAACGGGAGTTAGCACCGAAACGGGAAGAACCGTCGACACGTCCGCTGAATGAAACCAGGTATTTATCAGCCAGTTTGTAGTTGGCTCTCATGAAGTAAGACAGGAACCGGAAATTGGATTCTGTAGAAGTACCGTCATTTTTGTTCGCAGCACTGGCGATTTTCTGATATGAATCAGAAGGAAACTGGATACCGGAAATATAATTCCTCTTGGTTTGTGAATCCTGATAGGACATACCTAATACAGTACTCAAACCGTGCATTCCAAAACTCTTATCGTAAGCAAAGAAGTTATTGGTATTGAAGTTCGTAATAAAAGTACCGTAGTTAACACCGTTACCGTTGATGGCATCAGCATTATTTCTAACATTCTGGCTGCCCCAATATCCTTCTTCGTTCTGGCTAAGCACATCTACACCCAGCTCAGATCTGAAAATCAGACCCGGAAGCAGATTCAATTGTCCATAAGCATTGCTCAGATTTCTGAAGCCTACAGAAGTGAATTTCGCATAATTAATCGCAATCATCGGATTAAAGTAAAGCGGAAGGCTCACATCTCCGGGAGGAGTACCTGTCGGAAGGCCGGTTTCTGAATCCGTAAAAGGCGTCAGAGGGGTCAATGCCGACATTTGCAATGGATTAGAGAATGCATTATCCCCTGGCAGACGACGGCTATAAGATCTTGCAAGGCTCATTGACAATCCAACACTAAGCCAGTTATAAGCTTTATGATCCAGGTTAAGACGACCTGTCATACGGTTGAAATCGTTCCCTATGATTGTACCGGTCTGATCGTAGTACTGACCCGAAATAAAGAATTTGGTTTTGTCGTTACCACCACTGAACTGGAGGTCAGCCTGTTGAAGTGAGCCTTTACGGAAGGCCTGCTCCTGCCAGTCATAATCCCCCTGCTGCGGAGTACCGTAGGTCCCCATACTATAGTATTCCAGAAAACCACCCGGACCGAACATATATTGCGTCCAGGAATCCGGATCTGAAATATCATATCCTGAGATCCTGTCACGGTTGGCAGTAGCCATCTTATAGAAATCAATAAACTGCTGCGCATTCAGGAAAGCTACTCTTTTGGTAGCTTCAGAAACACCTGTCTGATAATTGAAACTTACATTGGTTTTGCCGGAGCCACCTCTCTTAGTAGTGATAAGTACTACACCATTGGCTGCTCTTGAACCGTAAATAGCTCCCGCAGAAGCGTCTTTCAATACTTCTACAGACTCAATATCATTTGGGTTAAGGTCTACCAACGGGTTGGTATCACCCCCGTAGTTACCCTGATCACCTGTGGTTACAGGCATACCGTCTACCACATAGAGCGGCTGGCTGCTGGCACTGATAGAAGAGTTACCACGGATACGTACTGTAACAGCCTGCCCCAGTTTACCGGAACCGCTGTTTACATATACCCCGGCGGCTTTACCCTGAAGTGCGGCGTCCACACTGGGAGTGGGCATGTTTTCAATGTCCTTTCCTTTTACCTGCGCGATATTACCGGTAAGCTCTCTTTTTATCTGAGAGCCGAAACCTGTCACCACGACTTCACTTAATGTTCTTACGTCAGATTCCAGAACCACATCGACTACTGATCTGTTACCGACGACTGTCTCACTGGTTTTAAAACCAATAAATGTAAATTCAAGCGTTGAGGACTCCGAAGCAACGATGGTATAACTTCCCGCCGCATTGGTCTGTGTCCCTCTGTTCGTTCCTTTTACCTGGACAGAAACGCCAGGTATACCAGACCCATCATCAGCAGATGTCACTTTACCGGTAATGGTCTTTTGTGCAAAAGACGTAACCAATGTAAAAAATAACGCTGTTGCTAAAAGTAATTTTCCTTTCATGCAAAAATTATTTAGGTTAATAAAAAGATGAAATGCAAAATTACGGAAAAAGACAAAAAAAACAGTGAAGACCTGAAAATTCGAAGATAAAATTCAACAATTCAGAAAAATTCTAAAAGAATCACCCTGAAATCGAACCTGGTTTTAAGAAATCTCAAGAATCAAAGTCTTAGCCTTTTTTCATAATTTTTCGAAATATAGACAGAAATTCCTCTGCTTGCCTATTGTCGGGAATAAAAATATTCATTTTTATTCCCGACTGATACAAAATTAACCTCAAATATAAATACCAGAGCGCTATTTGCAGAAAATCAGCTACTTACAAACTGCTATTCATAAAGTTGAATACACTTATCAGGTCCTGTTCTGATTTCAGATTCAGCTTATTGCTTTTCAGGAAAGCCTCAAGTGCCTGCGCTTTTTCGGGAAATAAAGCCAGCAAGCTTTTCTTATCTGTCTTCAGTTTAGCGAGTGCGGTTAATTTTCCGCTGTAATAAACATTGGTGGTATTGATAATTTTCTGCACCTTGGTGCTACCATACGGACGATCCTCTACCATTCCTTTAAGGGTTTGTTTCCATAATGGTGTAGCACCTTCAGAAAGCCGTTCTACAAATCCCCCTTCAGTAATGGCCTCAAAATGCTGTATACCCAAAGGGCTTTTAAGGGTAAAAGACTTAACAGGATCTTTAAAGTAATTTGATGTCCCCTTTTCAAGAAAAATAAGCTTTTTGGCCACAGCATCATACTTGAGCTCCATATCCTGATATTTTTTCCCGTTAACCAGATTTACATCTCCTTTTACAAAATCATCATAGAGGTATGGAGACCCCTTTATTTCGGCGTAAGCCTCACCCGTTACAGGAGTTCCACCGACCGGATCAACAGAAATAGCGATTTGAGCCACAGAAGCAAAAGAGATCAGACAAAACAGAAAACAGATTTTTGATTTTAACATATTTTTCCAGATTATATATTCAAATATAAATCATTTCATCCACAGATCAGCATTACAGGTGATGGTAAAAAGAGAGCGGGCAGACCTTTTCAGGCTGCCCGCTCCTCCTTAAATCATATTATCCTGTGATTATTTGTTAATACCAGGATTAGTCTGAATCTCAGTATTAGGAATACCAAAGATATACCTTGCATCAGAACTTGGGATCAAAGCTCCGGCACCGAAAGAGTTGATAGGTTGTACTCTTCTGGTAATGTCATTGGTTCTGAAACCTTCAGCAAAAAGCTCGATACGTCTTTCCGTAAGAATGGCGTTTACCAGTTCAGCTTTGGTAGCCAAAGTACCGAAATCATACGTTGCATCCGAACGGTTGTGAACAGCTTTCAGAAGAGCCAGAGCCCTGTCAGCGCTACCTGCTTCAGCTTCTGCCTCTGCAAGGTTCAACAGAATTTCAGCATAACGGATGATCGGAACATAATCGATAAACGGTGAAACTCCAGAAAATTTGATAGACGACGGAGCCGCCGCTACAGACGTTGTAGCTACAGTCAGTTTCGCTTTGCGATCATCAGTAGCTCTCCACTGAGCGTTAGAATAAATTCCTGTAGGACCTGTATTAATGGTATATTCCACGTTACCGGCATTAAAATAATAACCCAGCTGGTTTTGAGTACCGGGAGCATTGGTTTCAGCCATTGGCAACGAAAAAATAGACTCATTGGAAGTATAAGGCGTACGGTAAACAGAAACTACGTCTGCCAAAAGCTCATGAACCGCTCTGCTTGGAGATTTAAACGGAGCTGTTGCAGAAACGATTTTATTCGCTTCAGTAATTACACCTGCATAATCACCTTTGGCAAGAAGGACCCTTGTCTTCAAGGCAATGACTGTATTCTTATGCGCCCTTGTTGTACGAAGAAGCGGAGTTGAATAAGTATCAGGTAATTCAGCTTCAGCTTCATTCAGATCTTTCAGAACCTGTGCATAAACTTCAGCTACCGTACTCCTGGCCAATTCGTTATTAGCATTTGAAGATTCGCCTTTCAAACGAAGCGGAAGACCTTTTGAGGCACCATTATCTGACTGAAAAGGTTTTGCAAAAATCTGCACCAAAGAGAAATAAGTAAGTGCTCTCAGGAATTTAGCTTCTCCTTTGTAGTTTGTTGCCAATGCAGCATCTACAGCATTAGGATTCGCAGCCAAACCATCAAGGAAGAGGTTGATCCTGTTGATGGTCAGATAACCCTGGCTCCAGAAACTGGCAATATAGGTATCTGTAGGATCCTGATTACCCTGATAAGTCGAATAGCCGGTTACACTGTTAGTGGTACGGTTAACCCATTCTTCAGCACGAATATCATTATAAATCTGATAGCGGCCGCCAAAAAGACTACCACTTTTCGCAGAAGCATAAAGACCATTCACCTGAGAAAGTACTCTGGCAGGAGTGCTGAATACAGTAGCATCAGACAAGTCCAGTTCAGGAACTGCTTCAAGGAAATCCTTGTCGCAGGAAGACACGCTCATCATGAAAGCCAGTGACAAGGCGCCTATCTTAACTTTGTTAAATTTATTCAATATTTTCATAAGAATCTTAAACGTTTAGAATTATAGTCCCAGGTTAATACCGAATGTAAATTGTCTACCCTGAGGAATAGAGTTACGCTCAATACCGGAAGCCAGGTTAGAATCACCGTTAGTTGAAATTTCAGGGTCAGATCCGGTGTATTTGGTCAAAAGGAACGCATTGTTCACTGAAGCATAGATTCTCAATGAAGAGATTCCGGACTTACCAAACAGGGTAGTAGGAAGTCTGTAACCCAGTGTAGCTGTCTGCAGTCTCAGGAAGTCTCCTTTCTCAAGGTTGGCATCAATAAGGAATGATGATCCGTTAGAAACGTTGTCACCATAGATAGCTTTGGGAATATCTGTGATATCACCTACGTTCTTCCATGAAGTAAGTACTTCCACATGATTGTTCCAAACACGCTGATCTCTCAGACCCGCCTTACTACCATTATAGATGTAGTTACCACCTGAATAGGTAAAGTTAAGAGCAAGATCAAAGTTACCATACTTGAAGTTATTATTGAAACCACCATACCAGGTTGGAAGGGTATTGCCAAGAATAACAGCCTCACTTGAAGCAGAAGTGGTAGCAGTACCATCAAGGAAAGTCCAGGCATTGGCTCCTCCAAGGTGCAGATACTGTACTTCTCTTCCGTCTTTTCTGACGAAGATACGTCTACCATTCTGAGGGTTTACACCGTTGGTTTTAACACCGTAAACCTGAGCGGCAGAATAACCTACTTTGGTAATGCTGGTCGTTTCCAGTCCTGAAGTAGTAGTAAGAATAGGCGTATCGTCATCAACCAAAGAAGTTACCATGTTTTTGTTGGTAGAGAAGTTGATGCTGGTCTGCCAAGAGAAACCACCCTTGTTTACAGGAACTGCTGTAATGGCAAACTCCCATCCTCTGTTATACATTGAACCTACGTTAGCCAGGATAGAGTTACCAGGAATACCTTTAGAAGGAGCCTGAGGTACGCTGAGGATCATGTTATCGATATCCTTGTTATACCAGTTGGCTTCCAGGGTAATACGGTCATTCAGGAATCCTACGTCAATACCAATGTTGGTTTGTTTACTGGTTTCCCATTTAAGATCCTTATTACCCGCCTGGTTGAAGAGAAGCGTTGAAGCAGCACCGTAAAGGCCTGATCCGAAAGTAGAGTAAGATCCGTAAGCATTGTTCAGGTTACCGTTACCTACTTTACCCCAGCTGGCTTTCAATCTCAGTGCAGAGATTTTATTACCTAAGCCAAGATTTTCGAAGAAATCTTCTTCAGAAATTGTCCATCCGGCAGAAACACCACCGAAGTTACCCCAACGGTTCTGAGAAGCCAGGGCGGAGTTTCCATCCCTTCTGTAGTTAGCACTCAGGAAATATTTTCCGCCGTAGTTATAGCTTACACTTCCCAGATAAGCTTCATAAGCCACCTGAGAAATACTGTTACCGGCAGCCAGGTTGGTACCCCAGTTACCCTGATAATCGGTAAAGAAGAAATCGGCCAGGGTCTGACGTTGCGCACCCCATGTAGTCGTTCTTCTCTGCTGAGCATCAGATCCGGCAACCACTGAGATATTATGTTTCTCAGCAAAAGTCTTGGTATACTGCAGAGTATTGATCCAGTTCCAGTTGTCAGAACGGGCACTTCTGTTATAAGCATCACCACCGGCAGACCAGCCATCACCGTTATAAGGGTTCCAGAAACGGATATCTTCCGTGTTTCTTCTGTCCCAAGAATAAGAAGTCTTGAAAGTAAGACCAGGAAGAAGTTTTACTTCAGCACCCAAATTCGAAAGAATACGGTTGGTTTCAGAAGTGTTTTTATCCAGATCTCTCAACACGGCCGGATTAGGGAACTGTGCAGGAAGCAGGTTATTTTTACGTCCTACAGTGTTGTTTTCAATGTTATATGAGCCATCTTCATTGTAAGCAGGAAGGTTAGGCACCTGAGCTACTGCAATACGACCCAAACCTGAGGTAGCAAAGGCACCACCAGCATAAGATCCACTGTTAGGCGCTTTGTTCATTGAGTTGGTAAAATTGATATTGGCAGAAAGCTTCAGCCATTTTGTAGCCTCATGATCCAGGTTAAGTCTGCCGGATCTTCTTTGGAAGCTGTTGCTTTTCAGAAAACCATCCTGATCAGAGAAACCTGCAGAGAAATAGTACGTTGTCTTTTCTGAACCACCTGTTACCGTAACATTATGATTCTGAGAAAACGCCGTACGGTAAACCTCTTTGTACCAGTCAGTATCAATCAATGAACCATCTGCGTTGTAAGCAGGAAGGAATGATTGATTCTTATCATTACGCTGAGAAGCCGCTACTGCGTTAGGGTTCAGGGCAAGAGCATTGGCAATGGCCATGTTCTTGTGATCCATATACTCCTGTGCATTAAGAACGTCCGGAAGACGAACCGCATTACTGATACCAGCCCAGCTTTCAATTGAAACTTTGGCCTTACCTTGCTTACCACGCTTAGTGGTGATCAGAAGCACACCGGCAGCTGCACGTGAACCATAAATAGCCGCAGAAGCAGCATCCTTCAAAACGTCAATAGACTCGATGTCAGAAGGGTTAAGATCACCCAATGGGTTATTGGTCACCGCGTTGGAAGAAACGTTGTCCGTAGTGATCGGAATACCGTCAATAACTACCAGAGGAAAAGAGCTCAGTGAAAGAGAGCTAAGACCACGGACACGGATTACAGGAGGGTTGTTAAGAAGACCGTTAGGCTGTGTAATCGCCACACCGGCAGCCTGACCTGTAAGACCCTGAGAAAAACTTTGCAGAGGACGCTCTGCAATCGTAGAACCTTTTACAGTAGCAGCCGCACCGGTAAATTCGGTTTTCTTTTGGGTTGCATAACCTGTAACAACGATTTCAGAAAGAGATCTGAGGTCTGAAGCAAGCGATACATTGATCACACTGCTACTGCCTACAGTAACCTCTTTTGCCTGTAAACCTACAAAACTGAAAACAAGAACCTGGCCCGGAGCAGCCTCAATGGAATAGTTTCCGTCCGCGTTTGCCTGAGTTCCTTTAGAAGTGCCTTTGATTTGTACGGAAGCACCAGGGATGCCCGTACCGTCGTCTGCTGATGTGACCTTGCCGCTAATCTTGTTTTGACCGTAAGAAACTACAGCTACACAAAATAACAGCATGGTTAGAAATAGAGTCTTTCTCATGCAATAATTAAGTTTAGTTAATTTAAAACGTGCGAAATTAAGAAAAAAAAACATCCCGGCAAGCCAAAATCCAAAAAAAGCGACAGGATATTTGGACTTACTTGCCAAAAAACAACTAAAATATTATTCGTATATGTACATTCCGAAAGAAAATATTATTTCATTTTTCCAAATTAATTGCATTTAACTTATTTACCGGACACAAAAAAAGGCCGGACAAATTGTCCGGCCTTTCTGATATAAACTGTTATTATCAGAACTTATATACTTTCCGTGACACCTTAGAGTCGCCGGTAGAAATAGTTACGTTATACATACCCTCTCCAAACTTATTGAAATCCAGATTAAGCTCTTCTGAATCAAATTTGAAGACTTTATTCAGAACCACACGACTGTTCTTGTCGGTGATGGTAATATTACCACTCTTACCTACCAATTCTGTCGGAATTTTAACATTCACGAAATCGGTGGTGGGGTTAGGATACACACTGATAGCATCAGTATTCAAAACCAGTGAAGAAGCTCCCGCTACACCAGGCTTATAATCAACAGAAGCATATTCTGAAGAACCCTTAGGGTTAACCGCTTTTACTCGGTATTTATAGGCCGTTGCGGCAGAAATATTCTCATCCGTGAATGTAACAACATTTCTACCCAGATTGGCAATTGTCGCATAAGTAGCCCCATTATCTGAAGATTTCTCCACTACAAAATTCTCTTCTCTGTAGGAATCATCTCTCCAGGTCAGAACCACTTTACCGCTGCTAAGAACCGCTTTCAATGCATAAGGAGCTTTAGGAGCTACTGAGTAAGGCACCAATTGGGATACCACGGGACTGTAATCGGAGATTCCGAAAGTATTAAATGCTTTCACTCTGTAGTAATATACCAGACCCTCTTCTACAGGGATATGAGTATATTTTACAAAATTGAATTCCAGGTTAAAGGTTCTGTTACCAAGTTCTGCAAAAGTAGTATTGTCTTTGCTCACTTCTACTGTAAAACCATCTTCATCACGGGCGTTGTCACTCCAGCTCAGAATATTGGTAGTGTTATCCAACGGGTCAACAATTGTTTCAATAGTAAGATTGCTTGGTGCATACGGAGGTCCCAGCGTAGTGTCACGACCATATACTCTTTCCGAAAGAATTCCCTGATCACTGACAGCAAAAATACGGAAATCTACTACATCTTTAGGCTTGAAGCCTTCCAGCTTAATGGTGTTGGCTTCTGAAGTAAGAATTGCATAACGCTTATACTCTGACTCAGGCTCTGAAGCAAGCTTGTATTCCACATAGTTAGACTCTCTTACATTGCTCTTACAACCTGTATCGTAAGGAAGGTTATTCCATTTAACTGTCAGAGAGGTAGTTGTTCTGAGGGACTTGTCAGATGCCACATTCGCAGGGGCCGGAGGGCCGGAGTAAGGAGTCACAGTGATAGGCACGCCTACTGAAATTCCATATGGCAATGACTCATTGATGGCAATGACACGATACCAGATTGTTCTTCCCTGTCTGGCATCCAGATCATAATAAGAATTCTCTCCGGTAGTTTTGATGCTGATCACGTCATAGTTACTACCGTTAAATGATCTTTGAATCAGGAATGACTGTACATCTTCAGGACGGTCAACAGTCCAGTTGACTCCTACAAAAGTAGGACAGTTATTGGTAAAATAAACTGTAGGGATAGCAGGAGGGGCCACTTTGGTAGATCTGCCTATCGGGGCAGTTTCTGTTCCGTAAACCCTTGTGCTACCTACCATTCTGAAAGGTTTGATCTGAAACTCATAATATGTTTTAGGCTTCAGGCCGGAAATCTGCTCCTCGTAATACGTTCCTGTTTTAGGAAACGCATCAACGGTGAAGGATGGATTACCCGGAGAAGACACCTTAACTTCATAGCCCTGAGTGTGACCGACGTTATCGGCATTATCATGCCATTGCAGCCCGATGGTATTATATGTATGAATATTATCAGTGAATCCGAACAAAATTCCGGACTTAAGTCCTGCAAAATAAAGCAGTCCGGCAGAAGCAGCGGACGGGCTGGAATCATCAGCCGGAAGTGCAGCCTTAGCTGTTACAGTAAAAGTATACGTTTTACCTGGAGTAAGCGCAGGAGTGCCGGTCTGAGAAAGAGTAACAGTCCTTGCAGTTGTGTCTGAAACAGTTACAGGAGTCAGAGGAGTTACACCATCATAAGCTTGTACTACAAACCCACCAGCGGCAGGGAGGCCATTGTAAGTCCAAGACACCCTAATACTTTGTTGATAAGTATTGATGGCTGTTGGAGTACCGGGGGTAGCCAGAGCGACCCAAACTGCATTACTCTTGGTCCCGCCGAAACTGACCAGGGTTAAAAGTGCAAGAAAACTCGTTAGTAGAAAATTTCTTTTCATAACAGTATAATTAGATTTAATATGGGTAACAGTTTATGTAATCGTAAATATAGAGCATTTTATTTTCTTCTGAAAAACTTTATTACAAATTTAGGATAGAATATTATTTAACGGTCAAAAAAAATCCCCCCCGGAAAGCTTTCTGAAAAGCATGATATTTTCCATGGCCTCGGGCACATCATGCACTCTGAGAATAGCCGCTCCTTTGGTAAGCGCAAACATATTTAATGCTGTTGTGGCGTTCATTGAAGCCTCCGGATTAGCCCCTGTAAGCTTATAAATCATTGATTTTCTGGACACTCCGACCAGAACAGGAAGACCAAGAATACGGAACTGATCAAGATGCTTAAGCAGCACATAATTCTGATCCAGAGTTTTAGCAAACCCGAAGCCCGGATCAGTGATAATATCACTTACTCCCCTATCCAGTAACCTGTTTATTTTTTTGTTAAGATCAGTCAGCACATCAGCAACGGGATGATTATACTCTACCTGATGCTGCATGGTTTCCGGAGTCCCTCGCATATGCATCAGAATGTAAGGTGCCCCCGATGAGGCAATAAGGTCAAACATCTTCGGATCCAGGTCTCCCCCGGAAACGTCATTTACTATATGTGCTCCGGCGCTCAGTGCAGCGTCAGCCACAGAAGATCTGAAAGTATCTATTGAAAGAATCGCCTGAGGGAAATCAGACCTCAGCATCCTGATCACAGGTATTACGCGTGCGGCCTCCTCCTCTTCACTCACAAAAGCGGCACCGGGCCTTGTAGAATACCCGCCTACATCCAGAATGGTTGCTCCGTCAGCCAGCATTTGTCCTGCCCTTTCCCTCACCGACCCTGAATCGGCGGTGATTCTGCTTTTTCCATAAAAGGAATCAGGGGTACTATTGAGTATACCCATCACAACGGGGACGGATAAATCAAGGATACGACCCTGTATGTTCAAGCTTTTTTTCATAGATTTGCAAAAAAACAAAAAAGATTCTATTATTTGACGGATGAACAGTACCGAGAAGGAATATTCCCATATCATTTCGCTTTGTTTTGATATCTTTACAAAAAAGAACCGGGACTACGGTACTTCCTGGAAAATTCTCCGGCTGCCGTCTATTACCGATCAGATTTTTATCAAAGCCAACCGGATCAGAACCATCCAGGACAACGGTTTTACCCTTGTAGACGAAGGGCAGGTTCCGGAATTTATCGGCATCATCAATTATTGTGTCATGGCACTCATTCTGATTAGTCACAACGATGTGACAACCAGAGAAACCGGTGATGAAGAACTGGCGTCCTTATATAAAGCACAGATACAGGAAGTAAAAGAATTATTATTCAACAAAAACCATGATTACGGTGAAGCCTGGAGAAATATGCGCGTCAGCTCCATGACAGATATTATCCTGATGAAACTCTACCGGATCAAGCAGATAGAAGACAATCAGGGCATAACTATTATCTCTGAAGGTGTTAAGTCAGGCTATCAGGATATCATCAATTATGCTGTTTTTTGTCTTATCAAGCTTCAGCAGTCTCAGAGTCATCAACAATAATCAGTCTGGCTGTCCGGACCATCTGTTTCATAAAACCGTTATACAGTGCTTATGAAAATTTTAGCCAATATAGCAAGGATACTAGTCGGAATCGAGTTTATATTCTCAGGGTTTGTCAAGGGAGTGGATCCATATGGCACAGGTCTGAAACTGCAGGAATATTTTGAAGTTTTCGCCGGTGATCTGCCTTCATTTGCCCATTTTTTTGAATTTCTTGCCGACCAGTCACAAGCCCTTTCCCTCATCTTCTGCGCCTCTGAACTTATACTGGGCGTTGCCCTGCTTTTCAACTTCAAAGTTGTCAGAATAATATGGGTGGTGCTGGGACTTATGATTTTCTTTACCTTCCTGACATTCTACTCTGCTTTCTTCAATAAGGTAACAGACTGCGGTTGTTTCGGTGATTTTCTGAAACTCAAGCCATGGGATTCCTTCACTAAGGATGTCATAAGTCTTTTCGTCATCCTGATTATATTTGTTTACCGAAAGAAGTTCAAAGACTCTTCGCTGGGCACACCTATGACCCTTATTGCTACCATTTTTGCATTCGGCATAGGTATCTATGGACTGACCTACCTTCCTATCATTGATTTTCTGCCTTATGCTGCCGGCAAGAGTATCCCCGAACAAATGAAGCCCACCGGTGTAAAACCGGAGTTCAATTATACGTTTCTTGACAAAAACTCTGGGGAGGAAGTTCAGAGTGCCGATTATCTGACGGACACTCTTCAATACAAATACGTATCTTCAGAGATTCTTAACCAGGGAGACCTCAGTCCGAAAATTACGGACTTTGCCGTTAGTGATGCTGAAGGCAATGACCTTACTTCGACTCTTTTTGAGGGCAAAAAACTCATCCTGATTTTCAAATACACAGAGGGCATTGATAAAAACAAGCTTGAACGCCTGAACAATATGGCCAGACAGGTTTCGAGAAAGAATGTGCAGCCGGTAATTCTCACGTCACTGATTTTGTCAGAATTCGATGTGTTCAGAAAATCAAACCATCTTTCTTTCCCTTTTTATGCTACCGATGAGAAGGTGCTTAAAACCATGGCACGAACAAATCCCTGCCTCATTTTGTTGAAAGACGGAGAAGTGTTAAAAAAATGGAGTATCAATAATATACCCACAGGCGATACAGTTTTGGATTTAGTAAGCGGAAAATAATTATACACTAAAAAAGTATTTATAGTAAAGAATGACTGCGAATATTTTTATGTTGGGCATGCCCTCATCCGGGAAAAGTACACTTGGGCGACAGCTGGCCAAAGAACTTGATTATGAATTTATTGATCTGGACAAGAAAATTGAAATTTCCGAAGGCAAAAAAATCAGCGAAATATTCAACATTGAAGGAGAAGACTACTTCAGGAAGATAGAATCCGAGCAATTAAAGAAAATTGACAGGAATACGAAAGCAGTGATAGCTACCGGAGGAGGAACGCCGTGTTTTCACGACAACATGCAATTTATCAAAGAAAATGGCATCAGTGTATTCCTTGATGTAAGCCCGGAAAAACTTGAAGAGAGGATGCGTGCTTCCAAACGGAACAACCGCCCGCTGCACAACCTGGATAGCGACAAACTTCTGGATCACCTTACCGACACTTATGGTAAGCGGGAGAAATATTTCAGAATGGCTGATATTGTAATAGAAGGAGATACCGACGCCAGTACCATTCTCTGGATTCTGGATGCTCATTTCGCCAAGTCCAAAGTTTAAATAACATAAATGATAAAAAAACACGATCCCGGAAATGAGATCGTGTTTTTTTATAGGTATCGTCAGACGAATCACATATAATTCAGATCATTGTTAGGCTTCAGCCTGATTAACTTAAAATAATCAAGCAATCGGATAATCGGATAAGTAGGATCCAGCTCGTGCCATCTGATGCCGAAATTGGCCCTTCCTCCAAACTTATGATGGTTATTATGATACGACTCGCCCATCATCAGAATATCCAGCGGAAGCAGATTTCTGGCCGTATCGTTCACTTCAAAATTCCTGTAACCATACTTATGGGCATACCAGTTGATGATCACGCCATGTACCGGACCCATCAGAAAGTGAACAGGCAGTAGCAGGAACATCCACCAGTGCGTGGCAAACTGCAGATAAAAGAGTACATATAATGCCCCCCATCCGATTCTGGAATACCAGGAGTCTGCCAGTTTTTCCATGAAAGCCCAGTGCGGTACATTTTTCTTAAACTTTGCTTCAATGTGATCTTCACGTTTAAGAATACTGGAATAATAATTTTTGGTCTTCCACATCATATGAAAAAGATTGTGGGAAAAACTGGGAGAATGCGGATCCTCTTCGGTATCGGCATGGGCATGATGGAGACGGTGCATCACACCATAAGCATAAGGACTTAAAAAAGAGGAGCCCTGAAAAATGAAAGTAAGCCAGTAAAAGACTTTTTCCATAAAAGGACTCATGGTAAACATTTTATGAGCCGCGTAACGATGCAGGAAGAATGTCTGGGCAAATAATGACAAATACCAGTGGGCGAGAAAGAAAAGAAGAATAATCATCAATTAAAATTTAAGGAATATTTAAAATCTTTGACAAAGCTACTCCCTGCTTCGTCAGTGAACTATGACCATCGTCATTTAAACCAGGTAATGTTGTACTTCTTTTAAACAAGCCTGAAACTGTCAAAACAAATCAGCCGGCTGCTACCTTGAATTCAGACGTAGTGTGAAACTCAATCTCGGGATTATTCTCCCTGTTCATTCTAAGGATCCAGTCCGTTTCAGCCAGGAAAACAGGGTTTTTATCTTTGTCATAAGCAATAAAATTGCTTTTTAAACGGATAAACTCATCCAGTTTTGACTGATCCTTACTGGTAAGCCAGCAGGCTTTGGAGTATGGTCTACCTTCAAAACGACAACTGGCACCATATTCGTTCAAAAGGCGGTGTTGAATTACTTCAAACTGAAGTTCTCCTACTGTACCTATTATCTTTCTGTTACCCGGCTGCATGGTGAAAAGCTGTGCAACCCCCTCTTCGGAAAGTTGCTCTACACCTTTTTCCAATTGCTTGGTCTTCATAGGGTCCGTGTTGATGACCTCCCTGAAAAGTTCCGGAGAAAAACTGGGAATCCCCGTAAACTGCATGACTTCTCCCTCACTCAGGGTGTCTCCGATTTTAAAATTACCGGTATCATACAAGCCCACGACATCGCCCGGATACCCTTCGTCCACCACGTTCTTGGAATCAGCCATGAACATATAGGGGTTCGAAAACCTCAGATCTTTCCCTGTCCTTACATGTTTATAAAACTTTCCTCTTTCAAATTTCCCCGAACAGATCCTGAGAAAAGCGATCCTGTCTCTGTGCCTCGGATCAATATTAGCATGTATTTTAAAAACAAAACCGCTGAACTTACTTTCATCAGGATACACGGTCCTGACATTGGTTTCTCTGGAAATAGGACTTGGGCTGATCTCACAGAAACTATCCAGCAGTTCTTTGATTCCGAAGTTATTGACAGCACTTCCAAAAAACACCGGGGCCAATTGTCCTTTCAGATAAGCGTCCCGACTGAAATCATCGTAAACCCCTGAGATAAGATCCGTATCTTCTCTCAACTGATCCGCATCTTTTTGCCCCACACTCTTGTCCAGCTCCGGCGAATCCAGTGACAACTCCATTACATCATCCTCAATCCTGGTCTTGTTGACCTTAAAAAAATTCATCTGCTTGTCAAGCAGGTGATAAACACCTTTGAAAGAAGACCCCATATTGACAGGCCATGTTATTGGCCTAACCCGAATGGATAATTTCTGCTCCAGCTCATCCAGAAGATCAAAGGGATCCCGCCCTTCACGGTCAAGTTTATTGATAAAAACAATAACAGGCGTATCTCTCATTCTGCAGACTTCCATAAGTCTTTCCGTCTGCTCTTCAACTCCTTTTACACAGTCAATAACCAGAATAACACTATCCACAGCGGTGAGTGTCCTGTAGGTATCCTCCGCAAAGTCTTTGTGACCCGGTGTGTCAAGAATATTAATTTTCTTTCCGCCATATTCAAAGGTCATCACAGACGTCGCCACCGAAATACCCCTCTGCTTTTCAATTTCCATGAAGTCAGAAGTCGCGGTTTTCTTGATCTTATTGGATTTCACGGCACCTGCCACCTGTATGGCTCCGCCGAAGAGAAGTAACTTTTCAGTCAGTGTAGTTTTTCCGGCATCCGGGTGGGAAATAATCGCAAAGGTTCTCCTTTTCTCAAGCTCAGTTCTGAATTCCATCTAAGGTACATTAAAGTGGCCCGGATATGCTCAGAAAACCGGACCTTCACAATTTTTACTAACAGGCCGCAAAGTTAAGCATATATTTGCACTGATTTAAATAAAAACACAAAATGGAACCTGATTTAAAATTTGAAACACTTATTGATCAGATCCTTGAGCGGGGATTCGGAATTCTGGACGATTTTCTGACTCCTGACGAAACCGCGGCTCTTCATGATAGTTTTGATGTCCGTAACGCACAAATGGCCTTCCGTAAAGCGGGCATCAGCAAAAGTCATGAAAGAGTGGAAGACATCCGCGGGGACGAAATTTTCTGGCTGGACAGGGAAACGGCATCCCCGGCGGAAATAAGCTACCTTGACAGGATTGAATACCTTTTAAAGTACCTCAACTATACCTGCTTTATGGGATTGCATTCCTATGAATTTCATTTTGCAAAATACCCTGTCGGCACGTTCTATAAAAGGCATCTGGACCGCTTTGTTAACGATTCGAAAAGGAAGCTTTCTGTAGTATTTTATCTGAACAGCGGATGGACGGATGAATTGGGCGGACAACTGAGAATATATACTAAAGACGGAGAAGCAGACATTGTTCCTGTTGCCGGACGAATCGTCGTTTTTGAAAGTGATAAACTGGAACATGAGGTGCTTTCTGCCATTAAAGAAAGACGAAGCATAACCGGCTGGCTGAAAACACACTGAAAATCAGAAAAGGCTTAATTGCCCCAGAACCGGCTTTATTTCCTCCACATGAAACGGGTCAAGATAAATCAGCATCATTACCTGTTTGTGATGCCCCATTCTGGCAAAGAGTTCTCCGTAATTCCTGAGCTGATGCTGATGGGATGCTTTCCGGTCTCCGGTCTTGTAATCGACGATATAAATCGTATCTCCTTTAAAAACCACCCTGTCCGGTCTCTGAATATCATGGCCTTTCAGCAGAATCCCCCTTTCATTTTCAATTTCCAGCCCTTCCTCAAAAAGAAAACTGATGGCAGGATGTTGCAATACATTTTTTAATTCCTCACGCACCGGCTCCTTTTCCGCTTCAGTAATCATCCCCTCTATCAGCAATCGGCGGACAGCCTCGTCCACATCCGCTTTCGAACGGATCAGTGCAAAACCCGCATGAATCTTATTTCCCCATTCACGCTGTTTTGAAAAAGTTTCCATATCAAAAAGCCTGGAAGCATCCGAGCGGATTCTCATCTTCTTAAGCCGGGAAGCGGTTTTCAAGGTCCCTACGGCAATCACTTCTCTATCCGGCCCACCCTCCTTTCCCGGCACGGTGCCGTTTCCTTCCGACAACACGTACCTGTATTTTCCAGGTTGGTATTCGCCTGTTTTCTCCAAAAATGACATAAAAAATTCTCCTACACCGGTTGGTTTTTCTGCTATGCTAAGTGCTGACATCAAAAACAACCTGTCAGTAGGCCTTGTAAGCCCTACATAAAGCATGTTAAGACTCTCAATAAAAGTCATTTCCTGTTCTTTCCGGTATTCCTCGGCCAGAGCGGTTGAATTAAGCGCCTCTTTTAATACAAAAGGGGCTGTTTTAAGCCGGTTTCCCTGTACCTGCAATTCTTCCAGGGGCTCCTCCGGAAGCTTCATCCACACGGTTGTACCGGGTTTCGGCTTATAGGTCCAGTCTGTATAAGGCATAATTACCACGGGATATTCCAGCCCCTTTGACTTATGAATGGTAGTAACGGTAATGGCTTCCTCTCCGGCTTCTGTATGAATGGACCGCTTACTTTTTACTTCTTCCCAATGATTCAGAAAATCCTGCAGCTGATTGCTTTCCTGCTGATAAAAACCCAGTACCAGATCCAGAAAAGACAACAGATAAGGAATATCTTTCCTGATCTTCATGAGGCCAAGCGATTCAATAAGACTTTCAGTAAGTGCATAGAGGTTCAAAAAATCAAACTCACTCCCGGCAAATTGCACTCCGTAAGACTCAAAAAACTTCAAAAAATCCCCTGTACTTTTTTGTCTGGTATATTTTCCGATTTCCTCATACAGACCGCCGGCCGGTGTAGCCCCTGACCTGTGAAGAAAAAAAAGAAATACCGCCTCATATCTCCGGAGTTCATTACCCGGATCACTGATGAGGCCTAAAAACGCTGCCAGCAGATTTACGGAAAGACAGTTACTCAGTAATAAAGAATCTTTGGAAACAATCTTATACCCCAGTCCGTCAAGAAACTCTGCTACTCCGGCAGACTGACGGTTGGTTCGTGACAAAACAGCAATATCTCCGAGCTTATAGCCTTCGGAAAGCATCTGTTCAACAATTTCCTTTATCCTGTCCCAGGCTGGCTCTTTGTCGCCTGAAGCAACCAGAAACTCTATTTCCACATGCCCTCCTTCTCCGGCATCCGGCCGGCTTGCCTGGCGGTAATCTTCGAAAACATCAGCCATAAAAGGATAAGTATCCTGCTTTTCCTGCTTAATGCTCTCGAAAAGAGCGTTATTAAATGCAACGATTTCCTTTCTGCTCCTGAAGTTGACCCCAAGGGCTTCTTTTTGTATGAAAGAATTCAATACTTCAAGTTGCCCCTGCTGTATTTCCGACACCAGCTCATTTTTCCCGAGCCGTTCCGCCTGTCCTTTAATCAGGTGGATCATAAGCTCCACTTTCCCACCCCGCCAGCGGTAAATAGACTGTTTGGGGTCTCCTACAATCATATTGAAGTTACTTTTGGCAAGGGAATTCTCGATGAGAGGCAAAAGGTTAAAAAACTGCAGATCGGACGTATCCTGAAATTCATCAATCAGAAGATGGTCGTATTTTTCCCCGATCCTTTCGTAAATGAAAGGCACCGGCTCAGAAACCACGATATTCAGGATTTTCCTGTTAAACTCAGACAGGAATACCTGGTTTTTTTCAGCAAGCACCAGGTCAAACTCTTCTTTAATATAAGTAAGCAATGACAACTGAGAGAGTACTTTTTCGATTTCTCCCAACAATATAAACCTGGCGACATGCGCTTCTCTGATTTTCAATATTTCTCCGGCTATACGCCTGAGGTCGTCTTTCAGAAGATCGATGATTGATCTGGTACCGGCAGAAGCTGCCTTGGGATACCATTTATCTTCCTCAAGCGCACCTTTCTGATAGGTGTTGGGAAAACCGTTTTCAAATAACAGTTCAGGGTTCCGGGACAATTTCAGATAAAATCCATAAATACCTCGTTCTCCCTGGGTAAAATCGGCCGCTGACAAGCCATTCCCGGTTATAAGATTCATCCCTTCTTCCCCCAGCCGGGCGATACTTTCGAAAAGCTCCTTTCTGTAATCCCTGATATTTTTCTTTATGATAAGAAAATCAGAGGACTGAAGTGCTTCATTTTCAGCAATAAGGTAAAAACTGTGATCGTCCAGCAAAGGGTAGGCAAATTTCACGAGGTCTGCCACCAGGTTATTCCAGCTTTTTCCGTCTTCCGCTTTCGAAAGTGCGAATTCGGTGAGCATATCGGAGAGTTCTTCAAACTCCTTCAATCCAACCTTAGCCAGAAGACGTTCTGCAGCCTCATGAAGCACGATGTCTTTATCCAGTTGTATTTCATAGTTATATGGCAGATCCAGGTCCAGTGTAAATGAACTGACCAACTGGTTAATAAAACTGTCTATGGTTTTAACTCCAAAGTCGGCGTAGTCATGCAGGATGGCATGAAAAGCCGCACGGGCTCTCTGCCTCAGCACTTCCGGGGGAACATCGGGAAGGTCCTGTCCGATCGCAGCAAGCATGGCGGCGTATTTTCCCGGAACCGGAGAGTCACTTCCGATTTCCCTGAGTGCTGACATGATCCTGTTTTTCATTTCACCGGCGGCGTCATTGGTGAAGGTTATGGCCAGAATATGACGGAAGGCCCTGGGGTCTTCTTTCTGCAGTATCAACCGGAGATATTCCCTGGTAAGTGTAAAGGTTTTACCAGAACCTGCCGAGGAACTATAAATTTTAAACTCTGCCATCTTTTGCCGGAAAACTTAAAACTGCATCATGTCATTTAGAAAACCTGTTTCAAAGCCAGGCAATCCCGGATCGCCTCTTCGGAACTTCTGACCCGTATCCTTATGCCTCTTTATGTCCATAAGTCCGAATCACAGGAAGAGGAATGGCGGAATCTGACTGCAAAGCGGTGACATTACCTTCAACAATCACACGATACCACTTAAAATAAGCGAATTATCTTATTTTAAACGTTATCCCATACAGATAAATTTAAGTAATTTGTTTCACATTAAACTTCTCAACAAAGGTTTTCTAGCACCTAATCCCAGGTTAAACATTCAAATCTAAGGCAAAACCAGGAATAGTCTCTAAAAAAATAACGGTGTAACCGTAATCTGCCTTAAAATCTTTTTTTTATTTCACTGCCACAGTCCGGATTCCGGGCAACCGGCAGATACCTGTCTTTTTTCATTCAGGATAAATTATACTGCCGTTCATCGTGAGTACTCCGGTAAGCCGCCGGTAGTTAAAACACTACGGATCATTTATGAAGATAATCATAATATCCCCGTAATCTGCCCGGTGCAATCCCTGCCGGCACCGGCTCCTCATTTTCGTTCCGGACGTTTTTTTTCTTTTCTCTGAGTTGTTCGGCATACGCCGTACGGATAGCCTGAGTGCCGTGGCGCAGGCGTATTTTATCCATTGCCTGATACAAACCCGCCCTGTGAACCGAGTCGTCAAAAAGGCCTATCTGAGAATATCCCGGTACAAGTCTGCTCAGCCTTACACCTATGAGCCTGATCAGCAGACGCCGGTCGTAGAGTTTCTCAAAAATTTCGATGGCTTTTTCTCTGAGTACGTGATCGCTGGCTGTGTGAGGAATATGAACCTGGCGGGTATGTGTATCAAAATTTGAGTATTTAATCTTCACCGCCAGAAGTCCCGCACAGGAACTCCGGGTACGAAGATCAAAGGTCAGCTCTTCGACCATTCTGGCAAGAACTGATTTCAGCAACTCTATATCAATGGTATCTTTATCGAAAGTCATCTCTTTCGAATGGGACTTCCGCTCATGATAAGGAATAACCGGGGTTTCGTCGATCCCGTTTGCCCGCTCCCAGAGCATTACACCGGTTTTTCCGAGAACGGCTTCCATCATTTCCACAGGCATTTTACTGAGCATACCTATGGTAGTGATTCCCATATTTCTGAGCTGCTGACCGGTTACTTTACCAATCATCGGCATTTTCGCAATATGAAGAGGCGACAGAAATCCTTTTTCACTGCCTGTTTCTATCTGGCTCTGCGCATTGGGTTTCGCTTCATTGGTAGCCACCTTGGACACGGTCTTGTTTGCGGACATTCCGAAAGAAAGTACAAGTCCCGTTTCTCTCCTGATCTTTTCCTTCAGCTCTACAGCATATTTATAACAGCCAAAAAACCGGTCCATCCCGGTAAGATCAGCATAGAATTCATCAATAGAAGACCTTTCCAGCAAAGGCAGGCTGTCTTCCATAATTTCACTGACCATTCCTGAATAGTTGATATAACTTTCGTGGTCACCCTTGATAAAAATGGCATCAGGACACAGCCGTTTCGCCAGCCTTGTAGGCATGGCTGAACTGACGCCAAACGTCCGTGCCTCATAACTGCACCCAGCCACCACACCCCTGTCCGATATGCCTCCTACAATCACCGGTTTGCCTGACAGGGCCGGATTTTTGAGCCTTTCTACTGAAACAAAAAAGGAGTCCAGGTCAAAGTGTGCAATCGTTTTTTCCGTCATTATCTTCTTTTAAAATGTAATATGTAGCGATTATGGGCGAAAATTACTATAATTTATAGCAAAATATTGCTTATTAATTTAGCAATGCATATTTTTGTTTTGGAGGAGGGCATCAGGGTTTTCATTACTGAAGTTTCTCCTGCAACATTTGAATAATCTTTACACTACCCGCATAGTTACGCTACCATATTTAACAATGAAAAAGATCAGTAAAAATATCGCCCACCTGCGGAAGATCAGAGGAGTATCGCAGGAACATATGGCCGGAGAGCTGGACATCACCCGGGCCAGGCTGAGTTCATGGGAAGAGCATCGTGCCGATCCTCCCATCGATATGCTGATCAGGTTATCAGAGTACTTTAACGTCTCTGTTGATTCCCTGATCAAAATTGACCTCACCAAGGTCAATGACCTCCGCGACCTCCTGAAGATAGGAGGCAACCGGATTCTGTTTCCCGTCATGGTAGACAAGGATGGTAAAGATCTGGTAGAACTGGTCCCGATCAAAGCTTCTGCAGGTTACCTCCGGGGATACAGCGATGAAAGTTACATCGAAAACCTGCCCCGCATCTCATTGCCCTATGCAATGCACGGCAAATTCCGTGGTTTTCCCATCTCCGGAGATTCCATGCCTCCACTGGAAAGCGGCTCTTATGTAATCGGCCAGTATGTGGAAGATATCCGTGACATTAAAGATGGCAGAACCTATATTGTTCTTACACAAAACGAAGGGCTGGTTTATAAAAGACTTTATAACAAACTGGACACAGACCAGCATATTCATCTGCATTCTGACAATAAGGCTTATCTCCCATATCGGCTTAAGCCCGAAGAAATATTTGAAGTATGGAGTTTTGTCTGCAGCCTTAATCCTTCTGACAGACAGGTCTCCGACCTTATTTATGATGCATTGAGAAGCCTACAATCAGATGTAGCCGAGATGCGGCAGAAAACGCTTTCCAGCTAAAATCAGGCATTTAATTCCGACACCATCCCGGGCTCCGGCAATGTCCGGGGATCCGGTTTTAAAGCAACCTTTCTCATCTCCATTACTTCTATAGAAGGGAAATCATATTCTACCACAACTTTCCCGATCAAAAAATATAACCCTTTTCCACGCAAGGGATATTTTTCAATGATCTGCGGAAAATGTGTCGTATCAAAAAACTCTCCTTTATGATCAATAAAATACCCGAAAGCCATCTTACGATGTGTTTTTGTCGTGATGTCTTTAGCGGTCACCAGATAGCCGTAAATACCCACTACTTTTCCGGCCATCCCGGGCAGATCCGCCGCCGAAATCTTACTCAGAGGAGGGCTGTCCCGGATTACCCTGAATGGTGAGTCAAGCGAAAACCCGAGAAACTCCATCTGATCATAAAACTCTTCCAGTTCAGCTTCGTCATCAGATACTTTAAACTCCGGAAGATCAGGCATTCTATAGCTACCTCTTGTTTTTCCAAAAAGAAGAGGGCCGGAATCCGTGTTACGTTGATGGTGATAATGATAATAGGCTTTCCATAACAACTGCTTTTTACAGGAATGCAGTTTTCTGAATGCCCCTACCCGAATTAATATAATCAGTTGCTCCAACCCGGGATCAACCCGTCCGACAAAATCTTCGAAATCAAGAAAATCAGCCGTTTCTGCTTCCGAAACAATCCTCGCAATGACTTTCTTCTCCAGGCTCTCCACATGTATCCATCCTATCCATAGTGTGATTCCTCTGATACATGTCAGATTTCTGCTCCTGTTGACCTCCGGTCCTTCGATGATCCCTCCATACCTGCGGGCTTCGTGCAGGTACATTTCTGCGTAATAAAATCCTCCGAAATTGTTGATCACTGCTACCATAAATTCCAGCGGATAATGTGCTTTAAGAAAAAGGCTCTGATAACTCTCTACAGCATAGGAGGCAGAATGCGCTTTACTGAAAGAGAATCCCGAGAAACTTTCTATCTGACGCCACACCTCGATGATGACAGCTTCCTCCCGCCCCAGCTTCCTGCTCTTTGCAAACCATTTGTCTTCCAGTTCTTTGAAATTGATTCTCGTTCTGAACTTCCCTGCCATCGCCCGGCGCAGCATATCGGCCTCTTCCAGGTTAAATCCGGCAAAATGATGTGCTACCTTGATAACATCTTCCTGGTAAATCATGATCCCGTAGGTCTCATGCAGAAGTTCCTCCATTACCTTGTCTGCATACCTGACAGCCGAACGGTCATGATGACACCTGATGTATTGCTGCATCATGCCACTGGCGGATACCCCCGGACGTATAATAGAGCTGGCCGCCACCAGGGTAAGGTAATTATCACATTTAAGCTTCCACATCAGCTGCCTCATGGCAGGAGATTCCACATAAAAGGCTCCCATAGTTTCATGATTGCGCATCTGACCGGCAATGGCCGGGTCTTCCATAAACCGTTCGATATCATGAATGTCAACCTTCTCCCCACGGTTGTCACGAATGATATCAACCGCGCTTTTGATATGTCCCAGGCCCCGTTGCGACAATATATCAAACTTTGCAAACCCTATCTCGTCTGCCATATACATATCAAACTGGCATATGGGAAACCCTTTCGGCATGGGTTGCAAGCCTGTGTAGTAATACAGGGGTTTGTCGGAAATCAATACTCCCCCGGCATGAATGGAAAGCTTTTCCGGAAAATCCTGCATCATCCTGCCAAAAGTAAAAATATACCTCAGCTGTTCGGTTGGATAAACATTAACCGGATTACTGATCAGTGCGTCTATTTCCGCTTTAGGTACACCGAATACCTTACCGAGCTCCCGGTAGATGGACCTCCCTCTGAAAGTCGTACAGGTACCCATCAGACATACATGCTCAGCACCGTATTTTTCAAAAATATAACGGTAAATAACATCCCGCTCATCCCAGGAAAAATCAATGTCAAAGTCTGGGGGAGAATCCCGGTTGAGATTAATGAACCGTTCAAAATACAAATCCAGCCGTATCGGGTCAACGTCTGTAATCCCGATGCAATACGCCACCACTGAATTGGCGCCCGACCCCCTTCCTACGTGATGAAAGCCCTGGCTCCGGGCAAACCGGATGATATCCCAGGTAATCAGAAAATAAGGTTCAAAGTCCTTTTCCCTGATCACTGCCAGTTCATTATTGATCCTCTTAAGAATATGTTCCCCGCATTCACCATAACGTCTGACAGCTCCTTCCATAGCCAGTTTGTAAAGCATCGTGTGATCTTCCGGGGCCGACTTCCCGAAAACCCGTTTATTTTTCGGAACCTTCCGGTTTATTTTAAACCTGCAAAGGGACAAGAGTGCTTCAGCTTTTTCCAACAGACCGGGATATGCATTAAAACTGTCTGAGAGGCGCTCCGGTGAAGGGAAATACTCATTAGACGATGCGTGTGCATCTATGGGAAGTCTGCTGATCAGCACATTGTGATCAATGGCTCTCAAAAGCCGGTGAAGATGATATCCCGGATTTTTCAGCAGAAAAGTAACCGGCTGCCAGGCTACACATTTTTCTATATCCAGCCTGTTACGGTAATGATAAAATACCTGATCTTGTTCCCAATGCTTTATCCCGATGTATTCATACTCCCTTAACGGTATATTTTGCCTGAGAATCTCATGAGAATAAATAACAAATACATGACTGAAATCAGGTGACCGGAGCGGGAAAGGTTGTTCCGACAGCAGATACTGAGACAGGAATTTATTGATCTCTGCATAACCTTCCGGATTCCTGGCCAGGCAAACGTATCTGAATTCATCTCCGTTCCGGAATTCAACCCCAACCACAGGCTTAATCCTGTATTTACGGCATTCTTTGAGAAAATCATATACTCCTGTAATCAGGTTGATATCCGTCAGTGCCAGACACTTCACCCCCATAGAAGCCGCCTCCCTGACCAGATCTTTGATGGACAAGGTTCCGTATTTCAGGCTGTAATAAGAATGACAGTTAATGTACATCCGGGTACCGGCTATTGGTAATAAACATATCTGCTTCAAATATGCTCATTTTTTGCGCATTATATTGCTCATTATTTTAGCCATCCTGAGATTGCTAAAATTTTCAGACAAATCCCGGAAGTCTTGGAAATCTCCTCACGGAACAGTTGCTTTACAAAGACAACATAAAAGCGGGTTCATGAACAATCGCAATTTCCGGGTTTCCTGAAAAAAAACGCACCTGTAGCTTTGTCATGTAAAACAAAGAAAGAGATGACTCAAAACACGCTTAATTACAACAGAGTTGCAGAAGCCATACGCTACCTGAAGGACCATTTTAAAGACCAGCCCAACCTGGACGAAGTAGCAGAAAAAGTGCATCTGAGCCCTTTCCACTTTCAACGACTCTTTACCGAATGGGCAGGAGTAAGTCCTAAAAAATTTCTTCAGTATCTGAGTGTAGAACACGCAAAGTCAGTACTCCGGAACAAAGGCGCCACCCTTTCTGAGGCAGCCTATGAAACGGGGCTGTCCGGTACCGGCCGGCTCCATGACCTCTTTACCGGCATTGAAGGCATGACTCCGGGAGAATACAAAAACGGCGGAGAAAGTCTGGACATTCACTACAACTTCGAAGAAAGTCCTTTTGGTACAATTCTACTGGCCTCTACTTCCAGGGGCATCTGTTATATGGCTTTTGCAGAAGATCAGGAACACGCTCTTGCGGAACTTCAGAAACATTTCCCCAATGCCCGTTACACCCGTATGTCGGACAGGATTCAACAGAATGCCCTTCAGATTTTCTCTCCCGTTCCTCTAAGACCGGAACAGATAAAACTTCATCTGAAAGGTACAGATTTTCAGTTGAAGGTATGGCAGGCGCTTCTGCAGATACCTATGGGGCATTTAACATCCTATGGCGCCCTTGCAACAGCCATCAACCAACCCGGTGCATCAAGGGCTGTTGGCTCGGCTGTTGGCGACAATCCCGTTGCTTTTATCATTCCCTGCCACAGGGTAATCCGCTCATCAGGCAGTATAGGGCAGTATCACTGGGGCAGCGACCGCAAAACCGCTATGATCGGATGGGAAGCCGCCAGAACTCATAACCTGTCATAATCCGGATGGTAAAAGAAGACATAATACCCAAAATAGCTGCAACAGACTGGCAGAAGGTGCAGTCTGAACTGCTTGAAAAAGGAGCCGTCCTTATCCCCGGATTCCTGGATGAAATCACATGCACTCACCTGACAGAAAATTATGAAGAGCCCCGTTTATATCGTAAAAAAGTGATTATGGAGCAGCATCGCTTCGGATACGGTGAGTATAAGTATTTCAACGACCCTTTACCAGAGCTGATCGGACAGCTCAGGGCATCGGTTTATGAACGACTGGTACCGGTAGCTAATCAATGGATGCAGCGGTTGGAGACAGGCCTGTCTTTTCCGGCCAGGTTTGAAGATTTCAGACAGCAGTGTCGCGATCACGGCCAACATAAAACCACTGCGCTCATCCTCAAATACGGCCCCGGAGGCTACAATACCCTGCATCAGGACCTTTATGGTGACGTTTTTTTCCCGATGCAAATGACACTTTTTCTGAATGAACCGGATAAGGAATACTCCGGAGGAGAGTTTGTATTGGTAAAACAGATCCCCAGAGCCCAATCTGAAGTGACGGTCTGGCGGCCCGGCAAGGGAGATCTGCTTATTTTTGCCACACGGTACAAGCCTGAAAAAAGTACCCGGGGATACTATAGGGCAACGATGAAGCACGGCGTTAGTGAAGTACGCCACGGTGAACGATTTACACTGGGTATTATTTTTCACGATGCCCTTTCCTGAAAATTGAACTCTTCAGATATATGCATTACCCTCAACAAGAGAACCGGCTCCCTTTTGATGGAGAAGTATTTTTTTATCCCGCTTTTTTTGACCCTGCCGAGAGTAATTCCTTCTTTGACCGGTTGAAAAACGAAATTGTCTGGCGTCAGGAACCTATCCGGATGTTTGGCAAAACAGTAATGCAACCCCGGCTCACCGCACTTTATGGAGATCCTGACAAGACTTATACTTACTCGGGCCTCACAATGACTCCGACACCCTGGAATCCGATACTTTCCACTATCAGAGAGCGGATAGAAACTGTTGCCGGACAGCCGTTTACCACTGTATTGCTCAACTACTACCGGGATGGCCGGGACAGTGTGGGCTGGCACCGCGATAATGAAAAAGAACTCGGCAACAATCCCGTTATCGTATCCGTCAGTTTCGGAGCGAGTCGCGTTTTCAGATTGAGAAATCATGCTGAAAAACATATATCCCGGTCTTTAACGCTTACGAATGGCAGTCTTCTTCTGATGCAGGGCCGTACACAACACTGCTGGGAGCATCAGATACCCAAAACTTCCATGAATACCGGCCCCAGGATTAATCTGACATTCAGACGTCTTATTTCTTTGTAGATTGTCCTGAAGAAAGACTACGCCACAAGTAAAAAACAAGATAACTCTCCCATCCCCTGTAATGGCTGAACAACGTATCTATCTTTTCTCTTTCACTTCGATCATGAATAATACCATGATTCTGAAGTGCCTGCAGAAGCCCTACATCCCCATGAGGTATACTTGAGGACTCTCTCAGGGATTTCATCAGTACATAATTGGCAGTCCATATGCCAATGCCTTTCTGCCCGGTAAGTATTTTCTGTTTTGAAAGGAGATCTTCACATGATTCAATCTTTTCTCTGCTCAGAATGCCATTGCTAAAGGCTTCCGCAACAGCTATCAGGTATTTTGCCTTACTTCCGGAAAACTGCAGCGGTCTCAGATCTTCTTCTTTCAGTTCTGATAAAACAGTAGGCTCGGGAAACATATAATATTTTTTCTCACCGTAATCAATCGCACTACCATATTTTTCTACAAGCCGTCTTTTTAGCTTATAAGCAAAGGTAAGATTGATCTGCTGGCCGATAATACTCCAGCAAACGGCTTCAAACAGATCATTTATCCCTACCAGTCTTAATCCCTGGTAAACGTCGGTCATATAAGCCAGATCAGCATCCTTTCTGAGTAATTCATAAAACGGATGAATATCCCTTCCCATATCGAACCACTCTTTTACATATGCACTTAACGCAAAGACAACGTTTTGATCAATCTCTTTGTCCAAAACATGCACTGCCAGGGCATTTCCTTCCCGGGAAACCCTGATCAACGCCCGGTCATCGCCTATCTTAAGGGCTTTGCAAACAAAATTATCTCCGATTTCCATCAGGCAATCGTCAAAATTTCGGTTCAGAAACCAAAGGCACTCTTCAAAGCTGAAATTATCCGGCTGCGCTATTCTGATGATTCGGGTCATCCCCAAAATTACACTTATGATAAGATTAATGATACCCGGTCTTTGCTTTTTAGTATAAAATGTATCACCGAGCAGAACAAAATCTTATTTTTGATAAAAAATTATTCAATCATCCCTATGTCACAAAAGCATTATTTCATTCTCATACTCAATTTTGTCATATCCGGTCTTTCTGCTCAAATCCCTTCAGACAAACCCTCTTCCGGCAATCCGGTTTTCCCCGGTTGGTATGCCGATCCTGAAGGTATCATTTTCGAAAAAGAATACTGGATCTACCCTACCTTTTCAGCACCCTACAACCAGCAGGTTTTTCTTGATGCCTTTTCATCTCCTGATCTTGTACACTGGACTAAGCATGAAAAAATCCTGGACACTGCAGCTGTCAAATGGGCTAAAAGAGCGATGTGGGCACCTTCCATCATCCGGAAAGGGGACAAATACTATTTGTTTTTCGGAGCGAACGACATCCAGAATGATCAGCAGACTGGTGGCATTGGCGTAGCTGTGGCCGACCGTCCTGAAGGGCCATTCAAAGATCATCTTCAAAAACCGCTCATTGATAAGTTTCACAACGGCGCACAGCCCATTGATCAGTTTGTTTTTAAAGACGGAGATCAGTATTACCTCATTTATGGAGGATGGAGGCATTGCAATATTGCGCGGCTTAACAGTGATTTCAGCGGCTTCCTGCCTCATGAAGATGGTACTATTTTTAAAGAAATAACACCCCAGAATTATGTAGAAGGGCCCTTTATGTTCAAAAAAAATGGAAAATACTATTTTATGTGGTCTGAAGGAGGATGGACAGGCCCCGATTACAGTGTTGCCTACGCCATTTCAGATTCACCTTTCGGGCCTTTTAAAAGAGAAGGAAAAATACTTCAGCAGAATCCGTCCATCGCCACCGGTGCAGGGCATCATTCCATCCTCCATGAGCCAGGTACGGATGAGTGGTATATTGTTTATCACAGGAGACCTGTGGGCGAAACCGACGGAAATTCACGTGTTACCTGTATAGACCGGATGTATTTCGATGAGAAGGGTAAGATACAGCCCGTTATTATTACTAAGGAAGGGGTAAAAAAACATACGTTAAAATAAGGACATGAAACTGATTAACCTCAGCCCTGTTTTCTATACCCTCCGGCTTACCGAAACTGAAGTTTTTTACACCACTAAATTAGACTTCAAAGTTATCAGCGGTAGTCCCGGTGAAGGTTGGATATTACTTCGCAGAGACAGCATAGAAGTAATGTTCTCACTTCCGAATGAACACATTCCGTTTAAAGAACCTTTATTTACCGGATCATTCTATTTCAGGACGGACCGTGTAGAACTTCTCTGGAACAAACTGAAAACCGAGACCGAAGTCGTTTATGAACTTGAGGCTTTTGATTACGGTATGAAGGAGTTCGCCATTCGTGACAACAACGGATATATTCTTCAGTTCGGAGAAAGCATCCGGACATGACCTCTGTAATAGCCCGGAGTAACTCCGAATTTCTTCTTAAATGCGGTGATGAAGTGCTGTACATGTGCATAACCACAAAATGAGGCAATTTCGTGCAGTTGTATATCTTTTTCTGAAAGGAGTTCTATTGCTTTTTGCATTCTGATCTCATGCAGATAACCGAAAACCGTATTTCCGAATAATTGTCTGAAACCCGCTTTTAATTTGAAATCATTCAGACCGGCCTCTTTTGCCAACCCTGTAATAGAGTAGGCCGATCCTGAATCCCGGTCAAGTAGCGCCTTGATGTAGTGCAGCTTCTCAATATCTCCTGTTTTGATAAGCGGTCGCTTCCGAAATGTCAGCCCTGCCTGGCATTGTTCCAGTTGCAGGCTCAGCAATTCCAGTATTTTTGCCTCAACAAAAAGCCTTCTGATATCCCCTGATTTACGGCATTGCGCTATTTCTCCGATCAGTCTGTTCATTTCAGCGGTGATTCTCATATTTCCTCCGTTTATCGCAATCATCCGGTTCCTTTCCATATTCTTGTAAAACTTGCCGAGTACGTCATTCCCCAACTCCTCAAATCGCCTGAAGTATGATTCCGTAAAGTGAATTTCAAATGTCTCATTGGCTTCTTTTTGTCCGGCAGAATAAAAACTTCCGTCAAATGCCGGCATAAAAAACAGGTTATGCTGCCGAGCAGCGAACACAAACTTCCCGCCGGTTTCGCTGCAGGTTGTATCACTTGATCCGGATAGTGAAAAATGCATTTCTATCAACGGCGTCTCGGTTTCTACTTTTACTTTCAGATCTTCATTCAGTTTTACACGTCCGTAACTGTAATGGATATCTTCAAGGTATACCTGGTGCAGATTTGCTTCGCCGACCCTGTGTATGAGCTGTATCTGCCGCTCTTTCACTCCTTTTATTTCGCCTCCTGACAGAGGAACCCTTTCTTCATGGATCACTTCACGGGAGTCCGCCGACGTAAATTTAAGTTTCATGAAAATCCTTTTATCGTAATTTAAAATTCCTCCGGCGTATAAAACCTTACCCAGCAAAACCTCATTTTTGTGCAAATATAATCATTATTTAGAATAATTATAAATAAGCAATGCCAAGTTTACCAAAGTGGCTGGGTGATTCTGTAGAAACTATTTTTTCCGGTTCTATTCACCCATTAACTGTCACGCAAGCATCAAATCTGGATACCTGTCTGAAGAAAGTCAGGCTCGAAGGAGACCTTTCAGCAACGAAGTTTACTGCCGGAAATGTCGTTGAATTCCGTATTAATGATACAGATTACAGGCATTATACTCCTTCCTTTTACGATGCTGAAAACGGAGTATGTGAGATCCTTTTTTATCTGCATGATAAGGGCCCCGGCAGCCGCTGGGCACATACGCTGAAAGCAGGCGACCATTGCAAACTGATTGGCCCGGGAGGGAAAATCCGATACAGGCCTGACTTCCAATACCATTTTCTGTTCGGAGATGAAACTTCTCTGAGTCTTTTTCATGCGATGAAGAAAGATACTATGGAAAGAGGACATGAATATTTTTGTCTGTACGAATCCGATCGGGAACACAAACACTGGGCAGAGCTGGCGGGAATTTCTGCAGAATGGGCGGCAGCGTCTCCTGATGCCCCTGCAAAAAATGCAGTCGGTCTGTTGGAAGAAATCATAAAAGAAGAAAAATCTTGCTGGAATACCTGGCATCAGGCTTTTTTCTATCTTACCGGGCGGGCGAAATCTATCCAGACATTCCGAAAAATGCTGAATCAGGCAGGGATAAGTAATGCTACTATCCAAACAGAACCGTATTGGGCCGATGGAAAAACAGGGCTGTAACTAAATCAGTCTTGCAGTAAACATAAAAGTATCTTAGCTTTGAATTTTGTCACTATCGGGGCCACTTACAATGCTTACTTTACATCGCCTGAGGCTTATGCCTTTACTGTTCATCATCTGCCGGCTGTTTTTTTCCTGCAGTAGTCATCCTTCCAAAGTCAGCACCTTCCGAATTGAAGAAGCAATACTTGAAACAACAGAATTGCGCTCTTCTTTATCAGACAGTACTGAATATCGTCATCTGCTGTCTTTCCTTAAGGACGCTCATGTCAAATTCGGGTCAGATGATACCGTAAGCATTCTTGCTCCGAACGGCAATTTCTCATTCGGGAAGTATACTTCATCCGGCAAACAGATACTTGACTTCTCTCTTAATGGTATAGGAGCCTTTGCATTAGGTGTAAAACAGGGATTGGATCAGGATGGAAAGCTCTCTCACCTGATGCTTACCGGTCTCGTTAACGGAAAGTATAAAGTGAAAATGATGTTACAAAAAGACGATTACTACAACTCTTATAAGTATGATCTGCTAAGTTTAAAGGCGAACCGTTGGAGAATAAAACCTGAAAGCCATGAATCTAAAGAAAACATCCGGAAGAGAATGATGGAACAGCTGGCCTACATGATCACTTACTTTTCACATATCGAAGATGAAAAATTCACTTCGTTCAGGGTGAGTCATCTTCGTGCCCCATTTCGATTTTATTCCAATGGCATAGGTATTGATGATTTTTCTACTTCTGAATATTCAAAAATATTCTATGACAACAAAGACGCCGGTGAAGCGATACTTTTACTCAGCCAGGGCCTTAAAAGCATATCCGGGGCATATCCTTCCGATCCGAAGCGGTTCACCAAAGGATACCTTAATGCCCTCAATAAAATCCGTGACTATCTGAAGTTTACTGATCTGAACGAATGATTGAATAGACATTGAATTCACCGGACTATCAGCAAAGGAATCAATATCCGGCTATCTTCGGCTGATCCTCAAATTCCTTCTATCTTTCTTCAATTTAATCATGGGTTGGCTTTCCCATACAGCATGGGCGACGCTTATTTCATGGCTGTAGGTGTATCATCGTTCTGCCAGTACTTTTAACATCCTGTGATGGAAGTTTTATCATTCCCACACTTCATTCTTGAGTTTCATGCAACAAAAAAGCCCCTGATGTATTACTACATCAGGGGCTGTGATAAAATTCTGG